>Ga0209425_10001243_pt1 | contig 29716 bp, 19 predicted proteins | sample COG_05_FD_184749 | JGI IMG/M metagenome (GOLD analysis project Ga0209425, IMG submission 184749) | Pelagic Microbial community sample from North Sea - COGITO 998_met_05 (SPAdes) (version 2) | ecosystem: Environmental > Aquatic > Marine > Neritic zone/Coastal water | place: Helgoland, sampling...
GCAAGAAGCGTCCGAAGCGTACTTGGTTGGCTTGTTCGAAGACACCAACTTGTGCGCGATCCACGCCAAGAGAGTCACCATCATGCCGAAGGATGTCCAATTGGCGAGAAGAATCAGAGGTGAACGTGCGTAAGTTATTAACTAACGCTGTGCCTTTGAAACAACCATCAAACAAACAAATTGAAGATTCTTATCTTCACCATAAGTACACAATAAAGTGCCTCGTTGCGCTATATAAGATTAATCATTATTCACACTTAACGCCTTCTTATCGTTTTCAAAATTCAAATTCAAGAGAGAGTACCACATAATTTTAGTATCCCCTTTCTTCTTCCTAAATCAGTACACCTCGAACGAGGAAAGTATAAAAGTAGTAATTTTCTTCGAAGACTAATAAAGCCGTACAACAAATCACTACTGATAATGTATAATACTACTATTACAATTCGTTTGCAATTCTAACGGGGACTATGTTATAATTCTATTTCCATCTCCCCCAAATGTTATCTAGAGTGTGCGTTTTACCGGCTTTCAACCAAGCGCTGATTTCTTTGCGCAAATAGTCGCGGTTTCGCGCCAACTCTCGCGCCAACTTTTCCTTTGTGCACACGCCTTTTTTCTTCAACTCGTACAGTAAGTTTTGAACTCTCGGTTGACTTCTACCTTCAATTCGCGAACACAGAATTGGCTTAGCCGCGTACTTGTCTTTGATCTCCGCGAAACACTGGAAGACATTTCCGAGAAGCAACGCCGTCGCAAACGGACCGACTGCTTTCTCGAGTTCAGTCACGTTCATCGCTTTCAGAGGTAACTCCCAAAGGTGCGGTCCAAACCGAGGTGCTACCCAACACACGACTTGATCGCGATTTGGCGCGTATCTCGGTATCGGGTCGTCTAATACTCTATCCATGCCTTCTAATAAACACTCACTTTGCAACAACCAACTCGGTTCAACTGTCGTCGCACCAACCACATACGGTCGCTTCTGCGTTTGGATTAAGTCGTTGTAGACAATGAACTCAGACGCAGTTTTGTGCAACGCGGAGGATGGGTGCAAGAAAACTGGTCTGTTGTCATCGAGACCACCGTTGCTCGAAGAATCAAACGCCGGCTTGTATCGCAACGCTTTCGTGCTTCGCGACATCGAGTCCAGATTTTCGCCTCTGATTTCTGCATCTCGAGCATACTGTTCGAGCTCTTTCTGTTTCGAACGTCGAGCGACTTGATCGATCCATCCGCAACACAAAGCCTTTCGTAGCGCTTTATCTAAATCCGAATTCGGTTTAATAACAATCTTGCTAACACTGACTTTCTCAGCGACTTCATCCTCTTCAATCAAACCTATTCGAGATAATACCCGGAACAACTGTTTGCGTAAATCTGACATTTCACGCATAGTGCGTTCATGCAAACGATTTTCTTGGCAAAACACGTGCGCTTTCGATGGACCATTTGCCTCTACAAACTGGTTGTACGCCAACAAGCACTGCGCAACTGTCAAGGCGTCTGAGTTCACGTGATGAAACTTGACGTGCGGCGGCGGCGCGTTCGATTTTTTCCCTTCTTTCATCTCCTTTTCTTCGTCGTCGTCGTCGTTTCTATCGTTTCTATCTTCGCTATCGTTTGCTTCGACGTGTTTTAAAAACGGTGAATCCATACCGAGACCGGCGCACACCGCTATCGCGTAAATCAAACAGTTTTTTACGCCCGATACAGAAGCGGCTATTAGCATTCTTGCTTGTCTCGGACTGACTGGAATTTGTGCCATTCCTCGACCAATATCCGAAAGCTCGCCTATTTGGTTAGTTGCTCCTAGAATTTCCAGAGTACGCGTAGCCAGTCGAACTTGCTCGAAATCCGGCGGCGTGATGAATGGGAAATTCAACACTTTGTCGATGCCTAAATAGCGCATGCTCAAAACGACTCCATCGACCGGTGCAGTCGTTATTGCCGGGGCAGCAAACTCGTTCAAATCGTTTACGTAGTGCGAAGACGAAAACAGGCGATAGCAGTGTCCAGGCGCAGTTCTTCCAGCACGACCAGCGCGCTGTTCAGCCGATGCTTTTGAAATCCATCCAACTTCGAATCGAGACATGCCAGAAGTTTTTTCGTACTTTCTCTCCTTTTGACGTCCAGCATCGACGACATATCGAACTCCAGGGATTGTAAGCGATGTTTCGGCTACGTTTGTGGATACTATGACGTTTCTTTTATACCCTTTTGGTGTTTTCGCAAACACGCGCGCTTGCGCTTGAGGCGGAAGCATGGCATACAAAGGTAAAACGTTCAACGGCCCAGGACCATCATCGTCATTTTCACGATTGTTACTCTCATCAGTACCTCCTTCTTCTTTCTTTTTGCCATCGGTATTATCATCAGTGATGACTTTGAAGTTGGCAGTCGGTGCGTATTTTCGTGCCCAATCTGCCTCGGCTATTTTTGTCTCTTCTTCGGTCAGCGCGTCGCCCATTACGACAACTTCATCTTCCTCGGAAATATCTGAGCGGTCATCGTCGTCGTCGTCAAAGTCATCTTTGAACGTGTCTTCGTTGAAATCATTCAAAACTTCTCCAGCAGCATCGGCGGCATCTACATCATACGCATCACCTATCGCATCGTCCTCTTCTTCCTCCTCTTCTTCTTCTTCTTCTTCTTCCTCTTCCTCTTCCTCTTCCTCTTCACCATCATCATCATCTTGATTGTCGTTGTCCTCGTCTCCTTGCTCCGACGTTATCCTATGTGCCGTCTGTTTCTTCTTCTTCTTTACTTTTTTCTTCAAGGGATAATTCCCTCTTAACCGTTTGCAAAAGTCTTCGACTTCTTTCTGACCGGTCAAAAACACGAGAACATCTCCCGGAGGTAGTTTGCGGTGAATCGCGAGCGTTTTACGCAACGCTTCGGAGACGTAATCTACCATTTCCGTTCTTCGCGAGAAATGTATCGTCACGGGAAACTGTCTCGCCGCAACGTTCATAACAACCGGTGGTATTGGACACAATTTTTTATTCTTCACAAACTCTTCGACGCGCAGAGTCGCAGACATGACGACAAGACGTAAAGGCGTGATGACGTTTTTATTATTCTTCTCTTTCGTCAGAGCCGCCCGTAAAGGCACAATTCTCGACAGTAAACCCAGCAAAATATCCGTGTTTACCGATCTCTCGTGCGCTTCGTCGACTATGACGACTGAATACTTGCGCAACAACAAATCTGCTTGAATTTCTCGAAGTAAAATACCATCGGTACAGAATTTAATCCGAGGCGTATCGCCGACGCGTTTATCGTGACGGACTTGGTACCCGACATCACCTCCTAATTTCACGTTCAATTCTTCGGCTATTCTTTTCGCTGTCGACGTCACGGCTACTCGTCTCGGTTGTGTCACGCATACGGCTCCCGGATGGTCCACACAACCTGGATCTCCATACCCGGCTTCGTATAGGAATTGCGGAACCTGTGTCGTTTTACCGCATCCGGTTTGTCCGCAAATCACACTTATTGGATTTGTATTAATCGCGTTCATAATCTCGTGCTCTTCGCCTAAAATGGGCAACTGAAGGCGTCCTTCTTGTATTTTTTCATCTCTTTCTACGGGAACGGCGTACGCGCTGCCGAAGAAGACTTCGTGATATTCTGATTTCTGCTGCGGTTGCAGTGCAAGTTCGTCGGCGGCGTCTTCTTTCAGCTTGTATTTTTCTCTCAAAGCTGAAACTAACGCTCGCGTGGCTCCATCGAGCGTTTGTACGCCAATCTTAGACCGTTCGATGATGTCCACATCACCTAGTGCTTCTAAATCTACCTTTTCTTGTTCAGTTAACTCCTTCGATGGCTCTTCTTCTTCCTTCGCTTTTGCGCGGTCTTCCTCTCGCGCCTCGTCCTCCTCTTCCTCGGAAGACTCCGCCGCGTCTTTCTCGTTGGCAGTTTTCGCCCGTTTCGCCAATCTCTCCTGCTCTTCTCTCTGCCCGGGTAAATAACTCGATATCCCCATTCGCTCTGCTTTCATTTGTTTCGTCAGTTTCTCTTTCCTCGTCTCTTTGTTTCCAAGCGTCGAGGACTTCTCAAAGTAATACATCTCCTCCTCTTTGAGAGTGTTTTTCTTCAACGACTCGAGCACGGCTTCCCTTCCCGCGCGTTTCCTCTTGTCCTCTTCCACCTTCAAAAGTTTCCGCTTTTGCGATTTCGAGAGTTTCTTTTCCGGAAGAGGTGGAGGTTCTTTGGATGTCGTCGACTTCTTCTTCTTCGCGTGGAGTAACACGACAGTTCCGGAAAGTTCCTCCGAAAGCATCGTTTCTTCTTCGTCTTCTTCTTTGTGCTTCTTTGTCTTCTTTGTCTTCTTCTTCTTTGTCTTCTTCTCGACGTCTCTTTCTCTTCCTCCTCCAGTAGCCATCGACATCATCATCGTCTATAAGTCATCGTCGATGATGATTTATCATCAGTGAATATCCGCTTTTGCGAGTGATGTGTAATGCAGAATTTTGGTCTCAAAACGTCACTTTTCCCTTTCGCCGCCACCCGCACGTTCATTGGCATTCAGCGTTACACACAAACCCGCAGAGTGCACACGACACGATGATGCAATCTTTCGTCGTCTGTTTTCGACCAACGTGTGAACAGAGAGCGCACTCCAATCGCTTCGCGTCCTCGTCTTCGTTTTCATCACCACCACCACCCACTTTGAAAACGACGACGACGATTCAGACGACGAGAAACGGGAGGAGGAAAAAACAAACGCGAGAGAGAACACTTTTGATGAACAGCTTGGGAACATCTTCAGAAGATATCAAAGAAACCATGGCTGAAGAAATCTCTCAAAAGATTAACGAGGAAATCGCAGACGCGAGGGGTGCGTTAATCCAAGTCGGCGCCGTCGTCGCCGCGCACGGTTTGAAAGGCGAAGTCAGAGTTTTACCTCTGACGGACTTTATCGAGGAACGTTTTATGAACCCGGGGGTGGAGTTGTACGTGGAAAATGTTGCGCAAGGAAGATCGTCGAAAAACGACGGATACGATCGACCCATAGCGGAGGGGAAGTTCATGCGCATCGCCAACGGACGATGGGTGACGAGTAAAGGAAGAACAGAACCGATTGTAAAGTTTAAAGGATGCTCGGACCGCACGACGGCGGAGGCGATGATTGGAAGACGCATATACATCGGGGCAGAAAGTCGAGCGGAAATCGAGGAAGAGGATGCGTTCTACTGCCAAGACTTGGAGGGTTTAACGGTGATTATGCACGAAGGCGAGAGGGAAGTTGTAGGTGTGGTTGAAGACATATATCGCGGCGCCGGCGAGAAGGATTTGATGAAGGTGCTCATGCAACCAGAGATGGAAACGAAGACGAATAAAAACGGAGAAGTCGAAATCGACGTCGTGGAGTATTACGTGTATATACCGTTCGTGAAAGATATCGTGCCTGTTGTAGATGTCGACCAAGGGCTGATTGAAATCACCCCTCCTCCTGGCTTGCTTGATTTGAAACAAAAAGTAGGGAAGAAGAAGAATAAAATATAAATATACGAGTACTAACTGCTTGCATACACTACCACTATAATCTCTAAATATCGCTCTAAATACATACACAAAAATCATTAACTTGCACAGAAATATATAACTACTGATAGTCGGAAGAGATTGAATCTAGCTCGATACTTTTGCCGCTAATTCGGATCGCACTCAGAGACGTCGCGATTGGGCGCTTGTAACTTCGCAAACTCAAACTCGAATACACGACTGAAACTGAACTCAACGCCATCAACGCGGCGGCTGCCCACGGCGGTAATTGAAACATAGTTCTCGAATAGAAAGCACCAGCGGCCCATGGAATGGCGATGATGTTATATCCCAGGGCCCAGATGTAATTCATTTTTATTTTTCGAAACGTTTCTCGAGCAATATCCAAACTCACCGCGACATCTTCTAAATCGCTCTTCATCAATACAAAATCAGCCGCCTCAATGGCAACTTCTGTGCCGCAACCTATCGCTATTCCAACATCCGCCGAAGCTAACGCTGGAGCATCATTGATACCATCTCCAACCATTGCTATGACAGCGTCAGGATTGGTATTCTTCATTTCGGCAATCTTTTCGGCCTTATCTTTCGGGGACATTCGAGCGTAAACGTTCTGAATGCCGCATTCGCTCGCGATTGCTTTCGCGGTTTCGATGTTATCTCCGGTGACAATCGCGCATTCTATGTGCATTCTAGCTAGCATGGCAACAACACCAGCCGCTTCGGGTTTGATTGGATCTGAAACTGCAAAAACACCTTCCACGGCGTTGTTAATCGAGACGAAAACGACCGTATGCGCCTCGCTTTGGTGTTCCCCTGCGAATTTCCGCGCTTCGTGAGGTATGTTCTCGGCACCACCGACGAGCTTTTCGTTTCCTATGTGCACAGAAATTCCACTTTCCATGACACACCTTAAACCTTCTCCTGGAATAACTTGCGACGAGATAACTTTATCTTTATTTGGTTCGTCGTTGCTTTTTGTCGTTTCATCCGCATACTTCACGAACGAATGCGCAAGCGGGTGTTCGCTATCTTTCTCTGCAACGGCCACTATTTCAGCAAGTTGTTGTTGCGAATAAGTACTACTAAAGACTCTCAACTCCAAGACTTTCGGCTTGCCTTGCGTGAGCGTTCCGGTTTTATCGAACAACACTTTGTTCACTTTTGCCGCGCGTTCCAAACCGTCTGCACCTTTGATCAAAATACCGTTACTTGCACCGACGCCAGTGCCAACCATTACCGCGGTCGGTGTTGCTAGCCCTAAAGCGCACGGGCACGCAGTCACGAGGACAGAGATACCAAAGAGCATGGCAAAGATAAATCTTGATTCGTTTTCGGGAAGCCAGCTTTCTGGGTATTTATTTTGCGCGCCAGCGTAATACCACATAAAGAACGTGAAAGCGGACACGATGATCACGAACGGAACAAAGACATTCGAGATGGAATCCGCCGCCGCTTGAATCGGTGCTTTTGCAAGCTGTGCGTTTTCAACGAGCGTTACGATTTGAAACAACGACGTCTCTGAGCCGATCTTATCCGCGCGCATGAGAAACGCCGCTCCTGCGTTGAGCGTACCTCCAGTGATGGTATCTTTTCCGCATTTCTTTATCGGCATGCTTTCTCCCGATAACATCGACTCGTCCACGTAGGCCAACTCGGAATCTAATAAAACGCCATCTGCGGCGATGCGAGCTCCAGGCATTACTTTCAATATATCGCCCCTGTGGATTAACGTTGCAGAAATGACTTTCTCGGAGTACGACGTTCCATCTTTGTTCAAAGTCAATAAGATAGTTTCCGAAGGCACGAGTTGGAGTAGTTTAGTAACCGCATCTGAAGTTTTCTTCTTCGCCGAGGACTCTAAATACTTTCCGAGCAAAATAAACGTAATGAGCATCGAGCTCGTATCGAAAAACGTTTTCCCGTAGTTGTGCCCAATCGTAATGCAATGAAATATCGTAAACACCGAGGCAAAATACGCCACATTTGTCGCCATGGCGACTAACACGTCCATGTTTGCGCTGCCGTGTCGGAGCGATTTGTACGCTCCGGTATAAAACCGTCGTCCAACGACGAATTGCACGGGAGTCGCTAAAGCCCACTGCATGTACGTCGATATTTTCACGTCGAGAATCTGCGTCTTGATGAAATTTTTAAGCAAATCGGCGTGAGTAAACGCAATGTTGATTAAAATTATGGGAACCGTATACATCAACGCCGAAATCAACAAAGACCAGTACTCCTCGGCTTCCGATTTCCGCTTCTTCGACCCGCCTTCTTTACCATCGCCGACGAATAACAAATTACACTCAAACCCACAATCTTCGACGGCACTTATAATCGTTCTCGGTCCAGTCGCGGTTGAATCGAAAGAAACTTTTGCCGACCCTCGAGGCAACAACGCGACCCAAGCGCTCAAGACGCCCGGCGTATCGTTCAAGGCGTGTTCAACTGCCGACGTGCACGCCGAACAAGTCATTCCCTCTACGGATAGAAATATGTTCGCGATCGACGTCTCTTTCTCTACTTCGGCTTCAAAACCGACGTCTTCTAAGGAGGACACTAAAAGCGCCTCAAAGTCGGAGATATTTTGTTTGAGTGAACTCGCGAACTCAACGACGGCTCGTCCGGTTGTTAAACTCACCGCCGCTTTCTCGACCCCGTGTATAGAACTCAAAACACCTTCGACGGTTCCAGAACACGCTGAACACGTCATTCCTCTCACGTGTAACCGAATGATCTGTTGTAGTCTTCTCGTAACTGTTGTTCTTGTCGTTGGATTCATCATCGGTGATGGTCCATCAGCCAATCGTTTTTCTTCAACTTCTGTTTCATCATCTTCGTTCGATGATGACGATGACGCGGGAAAAGAAACCAACGGGATGTTCTCAACCATCGTCAGAGCCGGTTGCTTGCTCCCGAAGCCTCCTCCTCCTCCTCGCTTCTTCATCTCCTCTCAATCACACAAGCGCAATTTTTTTAAAAGGCAACTTTTTTTTCCAACCATCTCCTGCCCTCCTCCTGTCGCCCGTGACCTCCTCCGACCTAAAAATCCGCAACAAAAATGTTTCCTCTTTCTGTCTTTCATCTTTCCTCAAATCCTCAAAAATTTTGGTCGTCCCAAACACGCCAAAAAAGCGGACAGAGGCAAAACCAACAATGGGGACGAATAGTAATAATAATAATAATACTAATAATAATAGAAATAGTAACACTTTTAGCAGAAAGAAGGGATTGATACACGGGTACCTGTTACTGTACAACTTGATACAATCGCTCGGATGGACCGCAGTTTTAGCGAGCGCACTCAGAGCAGTTTTGTTGCCCGCCTCATCAAATTTTGGACGCACCACCAATTGGCAGGAGAGATTGACGACGGTGTACGACCACTCGTCGATGTTCGTCAAACCGTTCCAGATTTTATCTCTGATGGAAACTTTGCACGCTGTATTTGGTTTTGTTCGATCGCCGGTACTTCCGAGCGTCTTGCAATGGATGGGTAGGACGCACGTTTTAATGTGCGTGACCGATTCTGTTATGCCCTTGCAAAAAACAACCGCCGCGGGAGTGTTGATTTTATGTTGGGCTATAACTGAGTGCGTGAGGTACCCGTGCTATGCGTTGGGGATTTTGAATGCCACTCCAAAGTGGTTGCTCTATTTACGGTACACGCTTTTCATTCCGTTGTATCCTTTAGGGGCAGCCTCGGAAATGAAACTGATGTACGATTCCATCGGTTTCGTCAAACGCGTGGAGATGTATTACGTGCACATGCCAAACGTTTTAAACTTTGCGTTTGATTATTCGTGGTTCTTGTATCTCGTGTTGGTGGTGTATCCGTTCATGTTCGCGCAACTGTATTTTTACATGTTCCATCAGAGACGACGGAAGTTAAAGACGAAGAAAGCGTGATATAAGCGCACATTTTTTTAGCGTTGTCTTTACTTATAGAACAACACCTCTATATCTTACAATCTTTCGAACACTACACATCTATCTATCTATCTATCTATCTATCTATCTATACTTTTGCCTCCATTTCTATCGTCCTCCCGCTCTGTTAGAACGTTTCAACATTCGAAGCTTTTGCGTGATTCGATCCTTAACCGATCCTTTCTTTCGTTTTTTCGTCTCTTTGTACTCGCGGACTTCCTCCTCTTGAAGTCGCGTCGCTAACCTTTCTTGCTCTAGGATTTGTTCCGCATTTTCCTCACAAATCCCCATTTCCGCTCTCGTTCCGGCAATAGCGAGCATTTCTTCGTTGTGGTCTCGAACTTCTTGCGCGACGACCGTTTTCGCCGCTCTTTCGACGGCAAGAGCTGATACGTTCTGCCTCTTCGGAGGAGGCTGGTACGCTCGTCTCCTTCGCCGGTGCGCTCTCTCGAGAAGTTCGTTGATGTTCGAAGATTGACGCAAGGCGTTTTCGCCTTGTAAATTGGGCATCAATCCCGATTGGACGATTGGATTTTCTTCTCCTTCCTCCTCTTCCTCTTCTTCTTTGCAATTCTCATTACCGCTTGCAACTTGTTTCAACTGTTTTCTCTTTTCGAGTGGTATTAAATTCAACGCGTCGCAGCGCTCGATGATATCAACAATCTTCTTTTTCACCTCACCAAGTTTGTTGATACATCTTGCCCGTTCGTCCTGTAACGAGTGATTGGTGAAACGACCAAGAAAGGCCAAGTGAGACGAAAACTTCGGCAATAGTTGTAGCCGAGCGGAAACGTAAAATCCTCTCAAGTCTTCCAAGACAGCCGCGTTGTCTTCTGTTTCGCACAAGTAAATTCCGTTATCATTATCGTCGGCGTTATTGTGGTCATAATTTTTATCATTATTCTCGTTCTTCTTCTTTGGAGTCGAAGCGTCGTCATTTTTATGTCCATCGAGGTTTGCGTGCTCTTCGTCTTCTACGTCTTCCCACTCTGTTTCTTCGTCTTCGTCGTTTTCAAGTTTATTGTTTCCTTTCCCGGTCGATGCACCGAATAAGATTTCAAAGCACGCCTTGGCACCAAAGACAACCTCGTGAGAATCCTCCACGAGCGACGGTACGTCATTTTTCACCTCTTCCCATTTTTGTAACAAGCGCTCTTGCACCTCCCGTTCTCTTCGCGCTTCTTCCTCCTTTGCCTTCTTCGCCTTCACTTCGGGAGCCTCGTCGCCGAGATTTTCCGTCACAAATCTCTTCGCAATTTCAATCTGTGGGAACTGCGCCCCGAATTTAACACCCCATTTTTCTAACGTTTCGTATCCAATCTGGCGAAGCGTCTCTTTCTTCGCCTTGTCGTTCCCCGGTAAGTTGGTTTCGCTCAACATGGCGCTTCGTTTCGCTCCGTTCCTGCCGCACGTCCCTACGCCCAAACCGAACCGAAGGAACTCGTTCAGTCTTTCCATGGTGAGTTCTCGAAACAGTTTCGATTGTACGCTCAGTTTCCGTATAATCCCGCACGTTTTCATTCTCGTCTCGATGTTTCTCTTATCTCGTAAATACGTCTCAAACATCAAGTCGTGCGAATGCTTCAACACTCTCTCGTCTGAGTGTTTCAAAGTTCTTTTGAGAACTAAAAACTTCTCGTCCGAGGAGATGAGTTCGTCCACGTTTGACGCGGAAATCAAAAGCTGATTCTCGTTCCTATTATTCGCATCACGAGCATCAGCAGTCGAGGAATATCGACAGGCTGCTCGCACTTGTTTGGTGACGACTGGAAACAAATCTACATTTTCTTCTCGTTTGTCATCGTCGTCCCCCAACGACGAAGCCGTCGTCTTCATCACGTTTTCGCCGCCAGAGGAAGAAGGAAAAGGGGCGGTGGTCGTCGTCGTGGGCCTCATTTTCTCTCTCTTTCTTATTCTCTTTGTATTCTCTGTTTCCTACTACTGTTCATCATCAGTCATGCATTCGTAGTATTTGCCAGAGAACAGAAATGACCAGGAAAAAGTGAGAAAAAAGTCCATTTTCCATGCACGCATGAAAAGATATTCTCGAGAGCTCTCTTTTTCTCGTCAGCACGCAGAGACTCTCTCTTCAAAAATATCTCCTCTCAAAGTATCAGAGACCTTTTTCGACTCTGTTTGTTGTTGTGCGTCTTCTATATATCATCACATAAACAACGACACGACGAAAAAGTCTTTTGTCGATCTTCATCATCATCTGCGCAAAACAGTAGGAGTAGGAGGAAGAGTACGATTTGAGATTCTTTTACAGACTTAAACCTGTCGTTGTTGTTGTTGTTGTTGTTGTTTTTGAATTCATCTCTCTCAGCAAAAAGGAATCCAAAATCATCATCACGTCACGATCGATTTCTTTTTTTAACAACAGTAAAAATAATAATGTTTACGACTACAACTGGAACTCCTTCAACGATGAGGACTTTCGTCGTCGCTTCATCATCAAAACCATCGTCGTCGTTTACGTCGAGAGCGTACTCCTCAACGCGTGTGAATGCCACCTCCACGTCCTCTAGAGACAAAATGTTTAAAACGACGAACAACTTTTCCTGCAGAAGCTTTTCGAGAGGAAGATACCACCAACAACAAAAACAGAATAATAATAGAAGAAAAAACCGACTTATTGTGACTCCCATTCAAAGCGAAATGGGCGAAGGAGGGGAGAAATCTCCAGCCGAGTCTTCCACTCCGTACGATTACGAAGGCGCGCTGTTATTTCTCGGTTTAAAACCGGAGGCGACTTCGGAGGAAATCGTGAAAGCGAAGAACGACGTTTTGGCGCAGTTCCCGGACGACGAAGAGAAGAGACAACAGGTGGACGCCGCGTACGATGTTTTACTCTTGAGATCGTTCACGAAGCGGACGAGTGGACAAGGCGTGGACGAGAAAGTAAAGTATGCGGACGTCTTGACGCCGATTCAAGAGATTAAAAGAAACATTCCGCAAGGCGTGAAGGACGCGTCGAGCGCGCTTCCAGGCATGCCGGTGTTTGAAGTTGGATCCAAAGATATTTTGACGCAATCTGGCGTCGTGTTTGGCGCTTTGTTCCTTTGGGTGTTGGCCCAAGGCGTTTCCAATCCACCAGGATTTGATAATCCGCCCGGTTTACAAACAGCCATCGCGGTGTGTGCGTCAATTTTCTTGATGAACAAAAGAAACGTCGTCCTTTCGAGAGCGGTTGGTATCACCGTGGCGATGCTCACCATCGGGTGCCTCGTCGGCGGCGGCGTCGAGAATATTTTGAGAGTTGATATCGTTCCGTTAGGTGGTCTTTCCAGTCCGTCCGCTGTTGTCACGGAGTTTGGCATCCTCGCACTGTTCGTGGCGGCAAGTTCTTTGTATTAAATTAAAGGAAGAAGCTTTCGTATACAATAAGAAGAAGAAGAAGAAGAAAAGTTGTTCTGTCTCTGAGAAGAGAGAAGAAGCGATGGGGCGAAGAACTACTATATACCTTTTTACCATACACATAATATATTAATATCAATAAAATTACAGCTCCCTACTACATCTACATTATTACAACATCTATTATCGATTAGAAACAGACGTAATCAATCTCAACGTCTCGAATAGGCGCGACTTCGATCGAGTTTCGGACGTGTTCTTTTAACACCTCCAAGCGTTCCTCAAAGTCTCTCTCGTCCTTCATCGAACACGGATCAGGATTAAATCGAACTACTTTCAACGGTATATTAAAGTAATCTCTCAACTGCTCTAAACGATCATCTTCACCGTCTCGCTCGTACTTTTTGTGTTGAAACTCGTCCACTTCGATAATCATCGCCCAATTGTTGACTTCGATGACGATGTCAGGCTTAATCGACCCGAGTCTCCCTAATCGATGGTTAAATCGCATATCGAACTCTCTAAAGTTCTCTCGTAACGATTCAAAGACTAGTTTTTGTTTCTCCTCGTACGCTGGCGCAGCTCTTCCCATCCACGAGACGGATACTTTTCCAGCTAACTCGTCCACGTTTCTCGGTCCGTTTCGATACCACGTCTTCAAAGGCTCAAACTCGAAACCGAGGTTGGTCAAAGCCTCCTCTCTCTCGGGCTTCAACGTTCCGTTTCGATGGGTTTTACGTTGCGTGGCGACCCAATATCCCAGCGGACGATTTAATCGGTACGTCGCTGGAACGTTACAGTGATCGTGTTCTCTTTGAAACTGTCTCAGTTCGGTGAAACGCGTGTCCCAAGAGGCGCGTCTTCGGGCGTTTTTCTTTGGATTTACATACTCCTCGAAACCGTTGTCGATTAATAATTGCCTCTTTTCCATACTTTTCGTGTTTTTCTGCGCGTTTAACCAACGTTTCAATTTGATCGGAAGTTGGTTTTTCGTCCCGTCTCCGTTGATCTCTTTGAACAAGATGAGTTCTTCGAAAGTTTGCTCCCACGATTGTTTCGGCCGTTGGTTCTGTTTCTTCTTCTTCTTTGTACCGTCGTTCGAGCGGTCGTTGTTTTCTTCTCCTTTCGACCTCCTCTTCACGTCGAACATTCCCAACGCGTTCAAAGCTTCATACTTTTCCGGTGTGAGCTTATCTTCACGAGCCAGTTTTCGTTGGTAAGTGATCCATCGAGCCAACGGTACTTTGTCGTCGGTTTTCTTGATGGTTAACGACCCTTCGTTTGCCAACTTCCACTCTAACGCCTCCGTGTACTTTTCCATCCATAAATCGATCAACTTTGGCGTGTCTCGTTTCATCTCCACTTTCGTCAATTCCTCTAAACACGCCAACGAGAACACGATGCTGTTCTCAAAGCTTCCTCCTTTTGAAGAGGAGGAGCGTTTTACCGATCGTTTATTGTTGCTGTTGTTACAGCGTGGGGTGACAACACTCCTTTTGATCGTCGAACCGTCGTCGTTTTTCGATCTGCGAAGAAATATCTTCTTGGAACGTCCTTCCGCGACGGGAAAAGAACGACACGAAAACGTCATTCGCGAATAAATCGGAGCTGCTGCGATAAACCACATGTGGGCACGTTCGTTTGCCTTTCCTTCAGGATGATTGACTTATCATCTTCCTCTCTCTTTTTGTTTTCTGAAACTTTCGTTGTGCGGAAATTATTTTATTTTGGGCGGGAAAAGAGGCCATTGGGAGGGTGGAGCAAAAGGAAGGAGCTTATTTTTTCAAAAAGACAAAACCTTTCCGTTCTTTCAAACCAATCCCGAAACAAGTTGGTTTTCCAAAACTTTATATTATTTGCACTCATTGCAATTATAATTATTACGCAATTCTGTCTCATTACTGCTTTTAAAATTAAAATTAATTTATTAAAAAATTAAAAAATACATTTCGCTTTTATTAGACAGTTTTGATCCTGATATCCCCAAAACTTCATGTATTTCGCTATTGAATATATTCTAAATGTGATTTTAATTTTAATTTTTGGATAAAATATTACAAGTGGGGAACTTTGAAGAAAAGAAAAAGGAATTTAAAAGGATTTTTTAATTCGGAATGCGAAATTTACATCTTAATTTTTTAATTAATTTGAAATACTATCTAATTCGACTTATTTATGCTCCAATAAAGAACTTGAACGTACGTGTAAAATATAGGGAATGATTTACCATCTTTTCATGGTGTATGAAAAACATAAAATTATTTTCTTCCTCTAGGCCCCTCTCTGCTTTCAACTGTCTTTACAAAAATCCATGTTTCCGAGAGTATGCCGCTATGTAAACAAGAACAGAACGCGCGGTAATGCACTTGCATCGTCTTCTTCCTTTTCCTCAACAACGAACGAGAGCGTTGCACGTTTACTTTTTTCGCACGTCAACGGAAAGGAGGACTTAATGAACAGAAACCATGAGAATGCGGAGCACAACTTCTTTCTTCGAATTCCACCTCGACGGTGTGTTGCTATGAAAGCGCTCTATCCGCGCGACTTGCTCGTGAGATTCGTTCTCGCGAGAGAAGAAAAGGAAAACGATACGTGCACAAAATCAGAGACGACGACGTGGTGGGTCGTCCCAGATGTTTACGAGAAAAGTTTTGACAAGAAAGGAAAGGCCTGCTACGTTTCCTCTTCAACAGTGGCTCTTGAAACTGCAATAAAATCAAATGCGTTTCGGCACGCGTTTGCCAAGAAGAACATCAAAGTCCCCGAGGATCTCATAGAAGTCGTCCGAAAAGGGCTGAAACGACACGCCTTATCGGCAGTCGTAAACGCGGTGGAGAAAGCGACTGATATGGTTGAAACAGCATGGGAAGATGACGCAACCGACGCTAGGCAGATTTCGGAAAACCGAAGCATAGGGGAGACAAGTACATCATCGGTGTTCGATAGAATTAGGGCGAAAATAGACGCGTTCGATAGCATCAGGAACGATAGCCGCGAAAGTAGAGTAGTATTAAAGCCAAAAAGAGACGAAAACGATAGAAATAGAAAAAAAGAGAAAAAAAATGGAGTCGTCGTTTGCGATTTGTTTACTGCGGAAGAGCTCTCGAGCGCTCTCACAAGTGCTCTGGACAAAAGTGGCGAGAACAGTGAGAGTAGGAATAAGAGTCTCATCAGAAAGATAAAGGAATGGATACATTCGAACAACGACAACAACAACAACAACAACAACGAAGAAAAGTTTCTGACACTAGAAGGAGTACCGAACAAGGATTCGTTTGCTTTACAGGTATCGCTGCTGCGGTATTCTGGTTTTAATGAATGAAGTTTAAAAGTTTTTGGCATATTTTCTCTAAATTTCGTATGAGTGCCATCGAGAGGAACTAGCGTTTGAGGAAGAAGATTTAGAAGAAGCAGAGCCCGGCGTTCGCCTGCTCGAATGACTCGCCGTTGACGTTTTCTTGCGCTGTTCTCTCCACCATTTTTCGCGCTCGGTATCGTCGCACAACACCCTCGAAGCTTCCGAGACGAGTTTAAACAGCTTGGTGCTAATAGGAGCCGAATTTTTGTCCGGGTGGTGTACCAACGCAAGCTTTTTATACGCCTTCTTCACGTCGCTTGTTGTCGTTGCAGAGCCGAAATCTTTCAATCCGAGAAGTTTATACCAATTCGGTTGGGCTGCTTTCTTCTTTTCAACCTCCCTTTTATTCCAATTGGCGACATTCCTCTCCTCGTTATCCAACGGAAGCTCAAGAAGGCTGTCGTACGCCTCGATAGCTTCTTTGTGCATGTCCAATTCGCCATACAGAGTTGCCAAACGAGAACGAGCCTTCGCGAACGTCGGAGCTAACGAAATAGCGATAGAAGCGGAAGATAAAGCGTCGACATACCTTTCCAGAGCTTGTTCGCACGCGCATATGTTGGACAAGAATATCGCCTGGAGCACGGGCGAATCCGCCGCGCACGACTCTAACGCTTCTCTGTAAACACCCATGGCTTCTTCGTACTGCTCTTCTTTGAATAAAACTCTGCCTCTCTCTCGAGAGGCCTGTGCGTTCACAGCTTGCTCGACGAGGAGAATTAGTTTCCCCCTGTCGGGAACACACGCGTCTAACGACGACGGCGACGACGAGGAAGCACTCTTAGTCACCGGTAAAGCTGCCTCGATACAGGCGCTCAAATATCCGAGATCGAAGCATATTCGCGCTTCCAAAGCACGTCGTCTCGGATCATCGGAAGGTTCGTTACTTTCTAAAAGTGAACGGGCTTCGTCGTATTTACCCATAAATCTCATCGCTTCGGCTTTCAGAGTGATGAGCATTGGTATTTTTGGCACTATTTGCATGACTTTGTTCAATTTCTCCAACGCTTCTTCGCTTACTCTTTTGGCTTCGTTTTCATCCGCGACATCTCTCTCCTCCTCGAACCGCTTTAAAACTTGGCCAACTTCTCGAACTACTTTCTCAGAAGTTTGAATATCTTCGTGTATTTCGTTTGCTTCGTTTTTGATGACGGTATCGATATTCTCTCGGGTTAAGACATCGCTCGCTTCTTGGAAAGCAGCTTCGAAATCTCCAAGCAACAATAGGCATCGGGCATATCGTAACTGAATTTTTACGTTTCCAGGATGAAACTTCAAAGCCACACAACAATCTTCCGCGGCTTTTAATGGGTGCCCGAGCATCATATGAGTAGCCGCACGATTTGAATGTAAACCAACTTTGACTTTTTGGATCTCGTCGGTAACATCCGTGACATCATTCGCGTCTTTCAAAGCAACAGTATAAAGACGTAAAGCTTCGGCGTAGTCAGCACGTTTATAAGCATCGTTTCCAAAAGACTTATCGCGTTCTATGCACGCGCGGAGCAGCATTTCTTGTTGTTGGTGCGCGCTTTGTAAATCGTCTACTGAGGCTGTCGAAGACAAGACGATCCTCGCTATGTATTTTCTAGCGCTATTCAAATTCGAAAGGGATAACGCACACGTTGCCGCTTGCGAAAGCGCTTTGATGTTCTCTTCGTCCACATTTAACACATTCAAACATTCTTGTAAAGCATCGTTGTCTCTTCCAAGTGCCATCAACGCCGCCGCTCTGTTTGTTCGCAATGTCAGATGGTTTTTATCAATCAGCCCCATTCCACTCGATTCTAACAGTAAAATAGCTTCGGCGTAATATCCTTCCGCACTGCTAAGATCACCCGCGGCGTACGATTTGTTTCCTTTCAGCCTGAATCGTTCGGCACGTTTCGTAGCTTTATTTTGTTTTTGTTTGAGCAATTCATTGGAGAGTTTTTCTGCCGCACTTTTCCTTTCTTCCTCGATTACGCGTTCCAACTCTTTCACTTCCTCCCACGCGCGATTGCACTGTTTTCTATACATATCTCGCGTTTTCTCGGCTTCTTCTAATATGAGCGCCGCTTCGCTTACTTTTTCTTCGCTCGCGGAAAGCTTCAACTCTAAATCGACGTGCTTCAATTCGTACCGTCTTAGTTTCATCTCCAACTCTGCGTTCACTTGCGGCGGCTTCGTGTTGTGATTCTCTTCCTCGTCGCGACTGCTCGTGCTGCAACATTCATCGTCATCATCGCTTCCGTTTCTAAACGTAGAGGATATTCTTCGCAATTCAGTGCTTTCTTCTTCATCGCTCCATCGTAACGTCGTTCCTTCTTGTTCTTTGTCTTCGTACCGGTCGACGATTACTGAGCGTCGCCGTCGCCGTTGGTGTTGATGGTCGTTCTCCTTCGTCTGTCTCACCGCGCTGCCTCGCTCGAACACATCTCCTTCTTCTTCTCCTTCGTGTTCGTCTTCGACGTCGTCGTTGTTGTTGTTCTCGCGATCGAAAATGCGTTCTTCGTGATGAAAATTTGCCGGCGAAGACGAGGAAGAAGAAGAAGAAGAAGAAGCGCTCTCGTTTTCGCGTTGTTCGTCGTTTCTTATTATTTTCGAATTTTTCTCCTCCTCCTCCTCTTTTCTGGTCCTCCCTTTTCTTCGTTCTCTGGGCGCTCCCCTCTTTTCTTTCGAAGCGGTATCGTTCTCCGAGAATATTAACTCTTTCGCGAGTTCTCTCTGTAATTCCCACAATCGTTCCGCGTTCGTCGTCGTCGTCGTCGTCGATGGTGGTGAACTTCTTCTCCTCGCCGTCGCTTCCTCGTCCGAACGGTGATGATGATGATGATGATGCATTTTTGCCGTTGGGAGACCACCGGTCGTTTCAGATACGAGAAAATCTCCTTTAGTATTATGAACAACGGTCGTCCGAGTTTGCGGTGTTCTCGTCGTGGTCCCCCGTCGGTGGTTCCCCCCGAAGAGCATCATGTGTATCTATCTCTTCTGTGTGCGTGCCCCGTTGTGCATCATCTATTCTCTATGGTGCGCGCTTTTCTTTTTGAGCACTTTTTCTCTCGAAGATGATGACGATGAGTTTCTCCCTCTTCTTTTCTCTTGTTGGTTTGTGTGGAGTCGTTGACTCTTAAAACAAGCTTTTCTCCAAGCCAAAATTGAAGAAGAAAATCCTCTTTTCACCTCTTCTTCAGCAAAACAAAAAAGCATAAAAATTCTCTCTTCTCTCCTTATTATTGTGGAGCAGGAACTTTGTTTGCTTCAACGGATACACACACACACACAGAGAGAGAGAGAGAGAGAGAGAGAGCTTTGACGATGCCTCCACAAAGCAAAAAGAAGAAGAGAGCGCCAGCTTCTGCCGCCGCTTCTGCCGCGGAGGAGAAGAAAAAGAAGGAGAAGACAAAGAGTAAAACGGCGCCGAAATCGACAAAAGCCGCCAACAGTGGTGAAGATTCGGAATCGAACGAAGAGGAAGAAGACGATGAAGAAGACGAGGATGAATCCGACGTCGACGGAGAAGACGACGACGATAAGTTTATAGACGTTGAAATTGAATTCGTCACTCCGAAAGAGGAACACTTTTTAAACTTGAAATCCTATCTCACTGCCTATTGCGACGGGAGTCAATACAACGTTTCCGAGTTGGTCGATATGATATTGAAACAAGACGACGTCGGTTCCGTGATTGCCTCTCGAGTGAGCGCGGAAGAAGAGGAAGATCCTTTGGGCGTAATGACGGTTATCAGTTTGGATAAGGCGAAAGAGTTCAAGTGTTTGCAGGAAATCAAAGCGCACATTGTGAAAAAGGCCCCGAAAGAGGAAGCGAAGTTGGTTCGAGACGCTCTGAACGCCAAGAAAACTGGTTTGATTCTTTCAGAGAGATTAGTCAACGTGCCGCAAGATATCGGTGGCCCGTTGATAAAACAGTTGTTCGATGAAATCAAATGGGCAGTGAAGGATGAAAAGAAAAAAGAGTTTGATTTCGATCAGTATGTATTAGTATCGCGTTGCTTCTTGGATACGTTCACACCGCCGCCGTCCGTGGCCGGTGGTGGCAAGAAAAATAACAATAAGAAACGAAAGAAGGGAGAAAAAGAAGAAGAAGTTACCGAATTAGTGTTTCCAAATCTGGAAGATGAGATATTTTATGAAGAGTCGCAGTGGAGTTTTATGTGGGAAGCCGGCGGCGAGGACAAGCCGCAGGAGTTTGAAGACTCAAAGCCGATGCGGATGTGTATGCTCATAGATGCGAAGGACGTGGGAACAATCTGCGAGGACGTCCAGGAAATGTTTTTAGCTCTTAGTGTCGAGAACGCGGAAGATTAGAAAGAATTTCGATGATTTGCAATCACGATGATGATGTGTAATGAAGATGTGTCATTATTCATTATGCGTTATGCGACCTTTATTTGCTCTTGTTCAATTATATTCACTTTTTCAATACCAAATTCTCTTCATTCACGCGGAAGCAATCAAGCATGGGTGCTCCTAACCAGAGATACAGCATCTCCGCTCAATCCGCAGCAAACTGGTGCGCGCTGTGTAAATGTTTTGTCCAAGCCTCTCAGAAACGAACGCACGAGCGTTCACAAAAGCATAAAGACGCGATGGACAGGAAGATGAAGGACATCGCGAACAAGACGGCGAAGAAAAAGTCGGACGACGATAGTTTGAAGAGACAGATTCAAGACATAGAGAATCAGGCGATGCATGCCTTTGCGGAAAAGGATATTGGAGGCGCAAATGCGAGCCGACCGATGGGCAATCACGAGCGAGCGCGAGTGCAAGGAGAATATCAAAGGAAAGCTTTAGAGGAAGAGATTACAGTTGAATTGAGAGCAAAAGAGGAGATGGAGTTCAGATTAAAACAAAAATACGGAGACTGGGTTTGGGATGAGCGCACGAAGTATTACTGGCACGGGATGAGTTCAACATACTTTGATCCAAAGAGTAGAATGTTTTTCGATAACATAACCAAGAAATGGTCGAAAAACTGTCCAGAAAACGCACCTTCGGCGCCAACACCTCCTGAACACCATCTAGCGACTACTCAACCGGTTGGCGTTTCTCCGGCCGCCGCATCGGGTCATACAAAACCAATAAATAGCAACGACAATAACAATAACAATAGCAACAATAACAATGCATACAGCGAGGCGCAAAAAGCAGGAGCGGCTGCTATTGCAGCGGCAGGATTATCGCAGAAAGTCGCTCCTGTGGGAGTAATGTCGCAACCCGCAAAAAAGTTAAAACCGACTTCGGTCGAGGAAGCGTTTGAACTAAAGAGGAAACAAAACAAAATGCACATCAACATAACTACGAGCAATTTCAATTTAGGTTACGGATCAAATCATCCTGCGTACGAAGCGGCAAAAGCAAAAACAAACGCCGGGAGAAAGAGGGCGTACGAAGCTGCTGGAGGTGCAACTTTTAATGCGCGTTCCAAGGATGCGAAAGATACCGGAGCGGAAATGAAGAAAAAGAAGAAAGCCACGGGTGTGAGTACAGAGGAGCAAAAAGCGTTGGAGGCTCGCGAGGCTGCTCGAGCGCGATTGGAGGCGAGATCGAAGAAAAATTTCGGATTGATGTGAGAGTTCATTCATCATTGTCGAATACAAACACAACAAATTCTAATAGCAGTAGCTTCCAAGAATTTTTTTCTTTGTCTCGGACCCACCACCCTCTTTGTCTTGAAAAAAATACGCGATACTCGTCACTCGATACAAAAAATGACCACGCGTACCATCATCTTCCTCATTGGTTTGCGTGGAAATGTATATACCGAAGCGGCCGTCCGTTGGAGTAACGTCAACTTTATTCAAGAAAATGATAGAATCATTTTCTTACACGTCATGAAACCGTCTATTAACATTTCACTTTTCGAATATAGATCGCCTATCATCCTAGATCTCCATCATCAAAAGTTAGAAGTTGCAGACCTCGTAACCCCGGCAATGTCGGATGGATCAGAGCGGAAGTTTGAAGTATGCGTCCTTGAAACATCGAGAGATATTGGCGAGGCGATTCTCCACTACCTCGCGACAGAGCTGGTCGATGAAATCGATTATTCATCCACCTTTCTTGTTCTCGATCGAATGAACGGAACACTCGATGGCAGTCCGAGTGAAACCAGTATTTTTAGCGCTAAAAAACAAACGTTATCAAACTATATGGCACGATTCTGTCCAATCAGCACGATTGTGGTGGATATGATAGATTACTCGAACTTGACCATGCTCGCGTCCGATTCGGTTTCAAGCGCTTATCTTGGTTTATCGGACTTCGCTGAAAATGTACGAACCGTAATAATAGTGATCGATATTTCATCGAAAGAAAGCGTTTTCGAAGACGTCTCAATCGTGGAGTACGCGCTCAAATATATTCTGCGTCCAACAGACCGTGTTAAACTCATCACATTCTTTCGTTCTATGACAGAGTTTAATCGAAAACTGTCGGATATTTCTGTTTGTGAAGATAAACTCCGAGGCTTTCTCATCGAAAGACCGAAAGAGACTGTACCACTGACGTCTTTGATTTTACACCTCGCCACTAGACGTGAACATATGGCGACGATAAATAAAGAGAGGCGCGAGCAAATATCAGACGCAGTCAATCAATTCGAAGCAGACTTTGTCATTGTTCGTGAACTTGGCGATAGTAGAGAAAGAAGTTCATTATCATATTTTCAGAGAATACGAAGGTATTGGAAGAGGTCGTATACATACCAATCGATGGAAGCGTTGAACTTCAACGCGCCGGTTTGTCTAGTACGCAACAACAATCTTTTGAGACTGGGAAGAAATAACAACAACAACAATTACATCGACAATATTAGTAAACTTGATAACGATCAGAGATATATATCGTAGTTTTTCCTAAATTTTCAAACCATTAACTTCGCTATCAAATTCGCAACTTCATCTGCCTCATCTTCATCTGGTTCTCCGTCCGGGTCGTTATCTTCGAGCGACTGCAGCACAGAATCTAATCCCGCGTCAGCAAATATTTTCTGAATGCTTTCAATAGCGTCTTCTTGAATCCAGTTTTGATCCAAGTTAACTTTCTTGATGGTTGATTTCAGACTAGTCGCAGCTAATTTTGAAACCGCTTCGGCACCAGACTTAGAAATTTCGTTGCACGAGACGTCCAGCTCTTCGAGTTTAGCAGCGGAGGTTTGTAGTGCGACGCATATTTTTGCCACACCGGCATCTCCTAACTCGTTATCCGTGATTTTCAAGACTTTTAGTTTCTTCATCTTTGCGATGCCTTCAGCGACAGAATCTACCCCTTCTCTAAGGATGTCGTTCGCAGATAATATCAACGTTTCGAGGTCGGGACAATGTTCGGCGACAACTTGGGTAACCTTTCCAGTAATTTCCTCGCCAAGCGCTGTCGCTTCGAGATTCAAATATTCCAGCTTGGAGTGCTTCTTAAAAACTTCAAGAAATGCCTCGCCACCTTCTTCATTGACGTTGTTATCGGTCAGGTTCAATTTTTTCAACGAGCTTCCATGTAACAGAGCCTTTGCAAGCATCAGCGCGCCATCGCTCGTAAATCTCGAACCTGCCATCTTGAAATCTTCTATTCCCGTCGCTTTTTCTAAAACAGCGGCGACGTGGACGGTTCCTTCGTCTCCCGTCATGTTCTTATCCAAGTGGTACTTTTTCAGCGTCGCCGGCGAGGCTAACAATTCCGAAATCGCTCTCGCAGCTTGTTCAGAGATGCCATTGTTTAAAAAAGAAATACCTTCTAAAGTTGATTGCGATTGCAACAGTTTCGCACATGCTCGAACGCCTTTTTCACCAAAGGCATTGTCCGATAAGTCTACCTCCTTCAGCTTACACACAGAGAGACCTTCGCACATGATTTCCATCGCCTTCAAAGCTTCCACCTCTGGTCTTCCTGCAATCGTATCCGCTAAATCAACGACTTCCAAAGTACCCTTCAAGTTTTCAAACGCTTTCTTGGCAACTTTAGCGGCATCAATTCCCCAACTCTTCGTCGATAATCGCACAAACTTGAACGAGGCGTTTGGTTGCAACAACGGTGCGAGCACTTCTTCCGCTCTCGGACCGGTGTAAAACTCCCTGTCCGTAGAATCTAGAGCGACATCAAAATGGTCTTTATCTTGCACCGCTTTTGACGACACTACTTCTGAGGTTGACGCCCCGCCGCCTTTACCACCGGCGCTGTCAGCTCGTCTCAAGCACTCCTCCTTCATCAACTCCGCTGCTTTGGAGATGTATAAGGACATGGACTCCTTCAGCGGTCGATCCCCAGAAACACCTTCTTTGTGATGAACTTCCACCGTCGTCGTCGATGCAACATCAGCCACGCCGAAAGCTTTCTTCTCGATGTTTTCGCACACTTCTCGAGCGTTTGCGATGCTATCGCCGAAGCAGTGAAACCCAATCGCGCTCAAGTTATCGGTCATTCTATCGATCAAATCTTGTCTCTGTTCTTGCGGGATGCGAAACACCATTTTCTTCTTCTTCTTCTTCTTCTTCTTGGGATGATGCTCTGCGCGCTATGAATGCTCTATAGGACTCGAAGTCACTACTGGGGAGACCTGTGTCGTGCTGCTGTAACGAAGCTTTTCTTCTTCTTTTCGTGTATCAAACAACAAAAGAGAGGAAGAGGAGTAGAGAGGAGGAGGATCTTCTTTCCAAAATGTGGAAAAGTTGTGGAAAAGGGCGAGAAGAAAATTTTTACGAGGTATTTAGGTTTCAGCCATTTTTCTCTTTTCGTCCAGTCCGGGGAGGGGTCTCTTGCTTGGTTGCCTTCAAAAATTATGCACTCGCACCATCATCATCATCATCCGGCAATGGGAGTAGGCGTGGGAGGAGACAGACCACCACCACAATCACCGCCACTCTCCCAACCAACGCAACCACCGGTTTCTTCTTCCTCCTCTTCTTCTTCGCTCTCGGATTTATACTCCGTCGCTCGACGAATATCGTTCGAATTACAGGAAGGATTAATTCGTTTGGAACGTTTGGAAGGCAAAGGGCACCGAGGAAACGCGACTTTACAAGAAGCTCGAGAGCAGAGGAACAAGCTGCAAGAGATGACTCGAATCTCCCAACAGATGGAATCGCAGTTTCGAGTGTTAATCGTGAAGGAGAATCCATCGAAAAGAGACACGTGGAAAAGGAAAGTGAGTCAAATTTCCGAGGAGTGCGACCAGTTTCGAGTAGCGTTGGACCGGTTCGGTTCGCGAGAATCGAGGAGAATGCAAGAGGAACAAGAGAGAGAGGAGTTGATGCGAAGAATAAGCGGTGGAGGGAACATGAATAACGGAGGTGGCGACGTGACGTTGAATATGGGTTCGAGTTACGATGCCGAAGCTTCCGCGGGAATGTCTATGCGCCGAAGCGGTCAGATGGTGGACGACTTGTTAGACTCGGGGGCGAACATTTTAGGAAGTTTGCACGAACAAAAGGATAGATTAAAATCCGCGCGAAGAAAAGTGTTGAGCGTGTTAGATACTTTAGGCGTTTCTCAATCTGTGTTGAAAGTTATCGATAGACGGCAACGGATGGATGCAATCATCGTTTACGGAGGAATGTTCTTCATCACCTTCTTCATATTCGTGTTTTGGTGGTTCACGCGGAGATAGGCGAATAGAGGAATGTTTTTAGTCTGCACATCTAGTCTCAGAGCAGTAGCAATAATTTCTTTAGCTATGTTTAGCATGTTGTACATTTAGTTTACAATATTTACGCGCGGTTCTAAACTAATGCTATTTTATTTATAATACATTTGGAAAAACTCTTCGATGTTCCACGTGTATGAATTTGGCTCGAGAAGATTCTCAACTAGCGCATCCTGTATCGAGTTCTTAATCCATACATCAACCCCTGGAAGTTCAGCGATATTACCCATTCTTCCGCTTACGCCTTCAGGGATGATCTTGAGTTTCGTCTCTGGTAAATCCGCGAATGATGTTTTCAGCAAACCCGCGTACGGTGGTTTATCGATGAGCAGAACACTCGTGCGTAATAATAGATTGGTCGCATCAAGTTCAACTGCGAGTTTCAACGGAATCTTCAATTGCGCGAGCTTTGAATGAATAGTCATATTGAATGCAATATCTGAGAGCTCCACGCCTAACTCCAACATAACGCCTTCAAAAACTTTCCTCGAGCGAAGGACTTTCACGTTTCGGCAGCTCGGCGGCTTGTGATTCATTTCAAACGAAGCTAAATGAATAGATTCGAGAACAGATGGTTTTGCGGTGGAGAGCTTGTCCGAAAGTAAGTTTCCAGCCAGCGAAGAAAGCCAATTTCGAAGGAAACCATCCCAACACGCCGCTATCGTCGAGTTCATCCACAAAACGTCCGCTACAGCTTGCCCATTGTTGAGCACGCTTGCGGATCCGCTCGAAAGACTACCGCCTCGAGAGGCCGTATTGGCAGCGACGGTTGCTGTTGCAAATTGTAACTGCTCCAAATCATCCTGAACTTTTGCTAATTTCGATTGTAGATCCAGCGCTTTTTTCTCCGCGAGAGCTCTCAAATTCTCTTCTGATCGCACTCGAGCGTAACAGACGAGGACAACGCACAGTAACCAAAAAGTAAAACCCATCAACTTCACGAGTATTGCAGCAACGGTGACAAAAATCATAATGTGAGCAGAAAGCGAGTGTGATGCGAAGCCAGGAGCGAGCTCTGCGACCATCGTGCTGTATTTTGTCGACATTGCCGCCATATTTGTAAAAGAGTCCTGGATGTTAGATACGAAAGAGAGCGACGACAAAGACGACCAGTTCATCTTTTTCCTCGATTGAGAGACTTTTGTCGCGTTCAGCTTCATCGGTTCTATCTTTCCTCTCTCTACCTTCTTTACGTTTATTGTGACGTTCGGGGTTTGAATTGCCGCTGTTGGCGTTGTTGTTGATGTTCTGTGCTTTACTTGAACTTGTCCGATTTCTCCCCACGCCTGCCATTCGTCAACTTTTTCCCAACTTCCCATCGTTTCTAGTTCATTTATATTGTTTTTGTTGCTCTTGCGCGTACTATTGCTCTTACTTTCTCCCATTTTATCGTGATGAATCGGCTGGTCCTTTGGCTTTGGAGCGACAACTTCTACCAGCTCGTTAGCGAACTCGCTCAAATCTCGCAAGAAAACATTTTCATTCTTCTTATTACTCGTTGTATTCTTCTCTAGCTGCTGTTGTTGGTTGTTTCTGCTCATATCTCTTCTTAAATCTTCATACTCACCATCATCATCGTTGTCATCAAATCCTCTAAAGTCCTCCTCCTTCATGCTATCCACGTTAGTTCTCGTCATATTTATCTTCTTTCCAACTAACGAAACGGGAGGCACCCCAGGCACCCCTCCACCCAAGACTATTCTTCTCGGTTCGTTCGCATTCTGCTGCTGCTCTCCGCTTACGTTTCTCTCACCATTCCTTACATTCATCCCCTTCATCGTCGAAGCGGTACTAGCACCGGTGAAATCGTTTCTCTTCGTAAAAGTCGTAGAGGTTGTTAAAGAGGAGGAGGAGGAGTAAATCTTCTTTGCCTTTTTATTCATCTCCGTTCTGAGTTTCATCTTCAACATGGCGATCGTCGCAGACTCCTCCATTTTTAACTCGATAGTTTCGCCCGTATTTTCTACGCGGCAGATGCATTTGGTCACCCACCATTCCATTTCGCCATCGTTGTTGTTATTATTCTTATTCGTTTTCTTCTCGACGAATTGGACGTCTAATCCTTCATTTTTCCCGACAGTAATTGCGAACTCTAACGCGGAGTGTTCGTCGTCAACGAGATCATCGCCCGCGCTTTTATGTTGCTGTTTAAGCTTCTGAAGTGAAACGTTGTCGCGAAGAAAAACCATACTCACTTTAAGCGAGTGTGAATCTCCTTCTTTTGCGCGTGCTTCTTTTTGGGGGAAGAACAATTGAATTGACAATATTTTTTTATCACCTAAAAAACTAAATACAAAAAACTTCATTCGCATCGAGGCTTTTTACTCTCTCTGTTCTCGCTATCATCATCATCATCTCCATCGTCAGCGTTTCCCTTTTCTTCTATATCTACTTCTACTTTTTCTTCTCCAGTCGCTTTGACATCGCTTATTCTGCTATTGTTGTTCTTATTCTTTCGCACGTGCGTGCCGCTTAAGATGTACCCGCCGCTGTTTGCCTCGGTCGTCATAACCGGATGCGTTCTCCCTGGCAACACTTGATGATCCCTCAGAAATGGCTCAGAGATAGTCATTGAAACAGCAAGACCTCCTTTTCGCAAAACATGCATGGCATCGGCTAAAGGCTGGAGGGTCATGCTCCACACGATGAAAGGCGTTGAGTTTGCGCAAAACTCCAATAATTGTGGTAGGGTTGTTTTCGGATCCAACTGCGGGTGCGCGAGTATCAAAGAGGTGAACTTTTCCTGTCTGACAAAATACTTCACGTCTGCTTTTGTAGCTTTTGAATGCTTTTTCTTGCTCGGAATGCTATCGTTACCATTGTTGTTGTTATTATTATTATTATTATTGTTATTATTGTTTTTGTTGTTCGCAGTGGCATCTTTTCCATCTTTCCCATCTTCCTCTCTTTCTTTCAATTCCAAACCATTCTCGAGTTCCTCCTCCCATTTTTTCTTTTCTTTCGCCAACTCTCTCAAACTTATAGTCATAATCACGCTTCTTTCTTCTTCTGTTAAATTCATCTGTTTAATTGTTTCCATCGAACTCGGATGCTCCCCTACGTACCCGGCGCACGCGATGCCTTTCCCTCCCATTCTCGTCGCCGCCGCTCCAACTATGACCCCTCCGCAATCCTCCACAATCAGCGGCTGCGAATTTGCCATAACGTTCCCTAAATTCATCATCAATCCTAGTATATCAAATCTTAAGCTATTCGTAATTTGTGGTGACTTGTAAAAATACGCCTCGCAGACGTACCTCGGCGACGGCCACCGCGCGATGATTTTCGTCAAGTGTTTCTTCATTTTTTTCATCTTGTACTTTTCCTGCGCGAACGCGGTTTTTTGGCTAAACGTCGCTGAATTTGCAACGAGCTCATCCACGATGGCCTGTCCGGAAACTCCAGACTGTTGCATTCTTTGTATCTCTTTATCGCTCAACTTTTGCGCCTTCCCGTTCAAGTCGTCGTAGGCTTTATTCGACCTCTCGTCTTCGACTGGAATTTGTGCGTGTATTTCATCCTCTTCCAACATCTCCACGCCGACGTGTTCTAATACCCCTTTCTGATCGACTTCAAACAGAGAACCAAAGGGAATAGAATTCAAGAGCGGGTCTAATTTCACGTTCTTATGTTTCCCGACCGCGCACGTTTTCTTCGGTTTCAAGTTCACAAATTGCCACCGGCTGTTGTTCATGTGAAGTAAAACGACATCGTTCTCTTTCATTATTTTATTAGAAGTTTGAGAAGAAGAATGAAGGAGATGGTCTGGGATTCTCACCATCGCCTCCTCGTTGTTGTCTTTATTCTCCTCTTTCGCATTGTCTGTTTCCATCGTCATCCTTCTCGAGAAAAAAAGAGATGAAGAGAGTTTATGATGCGTTTATAGAGTTTACCCAGCAAGAGAAAATGAGGAAGATGTG
>Ga0209425_10001246_pt1 | contig 29697 bp, 22 predicted proteins | sample COG_05_FD_184749 | JGI IMG/M metagenome (GOLD analysis project Ga0209425, IMG submission 184749) | Pelagic Microbial community sample from North Sea - COGITO 998_met_05 (SPAdes) (version 2) | ecosystem: Environmental > Aquatic > Marine > Neritic zone/Coastal water | place: Helgoland, sampling...
ATTTATTATCTTAACACAGGGACTCATTGTGAGTCCTCTGGTGTCCAGGCATATCAATTCTGGTATCTCAGACCACTCCGTCTCCCCGCAGGGCGAAGCGGTCTCAACCACTAACCTTGATACATATCAGTACCAAAGCGCACTATAAGCAGCCTCGCGACCTACCTTTGGTATATGAAGTAAAGGGTTGCGACTCCCCCTCCAAGGGGGCTGAGTATAACGAATATAGAGTTCTCTGTTAAAGATTTTTTTTGAAAATATGAACAAGTTATCACTGCGTTTTTCCTTTCGTAATTATGCAAAATATATTATAAAAAAAGTATTAAACAATTATTATTTAAATATATTATTCGGCTTCAAAATCTAATTCTGAAGGGTCAAAATCACTGACATCTATGCTTTCAATGTCTTTGTAAACTAGCGGAGTTAATGCTAAACTACCCACAATTAAGAGTGTGATTATAGCAACTGGAATAGCATTATTCGACCATTCAATTGCGTATCTTACAACACAATATACGGTCGATATTAATAGCGTTAGTATCATGATTGGAAATCCAGTACGGAAGAACCGGTTGAAAGAAATATCATTGCCGGAGTCTTCTGCGAGACCCGCGGCGACTACATTTGCTGAAGCCCCTATGATAGTTCCATTACCTCCTAAACAAGCACCCAATGCTAGGGCCCATGCTAACGGCCCTAATGCGAGACCAAGTTCAGGATCGGATGCCAGTTTAATCACTACGGGAACCATCGTTGCAGTGTAAGGAATGTTATCTATGAAAGCAGATGCTATTGCTGAGACCCAAAGCAATAGAAGGACTGCAACCATTAGCCTATTTCCTTCTGAAGTCCTGGAAATCGTATCTGAGATTAAATCTGCTATCTGATTAATTAGCCCCATATATTCAAGTCCATGAATCATTATAAACAATCCAGCAAAGAAAATGATAGTCGTCCACTCAACTGAATCTAGCTGTTCTTCTACGCGATGAGGAGATGTTACTAGAAGCATAAGTACTGCTCCACCTAGAGCAATTGTAGCCACGGAAAGTAATGGATGATGAAGTGCAGAGTGGGCAAAGAACAATACTATTACACCAATCAAAATTGCACCTGATTTCTTTAACAAGGCTACATCTTTAATTCCGTATTGAATCCTCAATAAGTCCACATTTCTCCTCCTATTACCTGAAAGACCAGGTTTTTCTATAATTCTCAATAGCCAAAATGCAGGAATCATTGCTATGAGGACTGCAGGGGCAACATGGATTATAAAATCAGTAAAACCTATTCCTTGAGACATCAAATTAATTTCCCCTACCGCATATGGGTAATCATTGAGTGCTGACGGTGAAAGTTGTGCACCAATAATAATATTCGGAGGGTCACCAATTTGTGTAGCAGCGCCTCCTATATTGGAGAACATAACTTCAGCAATAATTAACGGAACCGGTTCTAAATCTAGAACTTTAGAAATCTGAATGGTTACAGGTACTATTAATAAAATTGTGGTAACGTTATCTAGTAATGCGGAAAATAATGCTGTAATCATGCATAAAATAAATGTCAAACGCCAAATAGAACCACCACTTTGTGCATACGCTTGTACAGCAGCCCATTCAAATAACCCGGTTTTTGAAAGAATGTCTACCATTACCATCATGCCTATGAGTAAACCGATTGTTTCCCAATCAATCCATGTCATTATCACCGACAAATCTGGCCCATCCCCTACTACGTGTAAGGAAACAACTGCAGCAATCCCACCTACAGCTGCAGCAAGAGCCCTGTGAACTACTTCGAAGACTATCAACGCATATACTGCAACTAATATCCCCAAAGCCACAGGAACAGCCCAATTTGGCATTTCTGAAGGCGCCCATGCTTCTCCTGAAGAACCAGCAGCAGAAACAGTAATTGGTGAGATTACACACACAAAGAACGCAGATAAATAAAATGAAATTACACTGCGTGAGACCGTCGCACTATTATCAGACATGAACATCCGTACCACATTACCTCTAAATATCTCACCATTCAAAAATTACTAAGACATAGATTTGATTATTTCAATTACCAGACCAAAATACTGCAATATTTCCTCTATGGAATACTAAGATTGATTCTGATTCTGATGAAATGGATTCGAATAAATGTTTCCTTTCAGAAGATCCTGTAGCAACACCTTGATTCACTTTCATTTTGACTAATTTACGTTTAAGCAATTGTTGTTTCAATTCATCAACTACTGATTCATTAAGCCCAAGTTTACCAACCCTCATCGTGATTTCTAAACTATTAGCCATTGCATTTCTTTTGATTGCCTTAGGTATATCCATATTATTACATCCATTTCAGATAGGTCTGCGTATTTTATGATCACAGCGCTGACAAGTAGTTATTACTGATTTATTCCTTATCCTAACTCTTGAATCAGTTCCAAACCTCATTACTGATTCACATGACCTGCATATAAAAATTCGAGAATTAGAATCATTTTTAGAACCATGCCTCTTACTCAGTCTGAGAATATCTCTGGCGGCAATATCCCTAATTCTATGAGAATGAGATTCTGGGGAAAGGATTATTTCAGATAAATCTGAAATTGCTGATGAAGAACGGTTTCTTCGACGAAATGACTCTTTTGATCTTCTACGACTAGGCATATCAACCACATTAACTCGATAAATGAGATATTATCTCATCTCCAACATCTTCTATTGATTGATCTCCATTAATTCTAATCAATAATCCTTGATTTTCATACCATCCTGCTAGTGGTGATGTTTGTTCGTGATAGGCAGAAAGTCTTGTCCTTACGGTGGACTCATTATCATCTTTTCTTTGGATTAAACGACCTGATATAGATTCAGGTGCAGGGTTAAATTTAGTATGATAAATGGCACCCGTCTCAGGATCCATCCTCCTTCCAACAATCCTCTCAATAATTGATTGGTCGGGAACTTCAATAGAAATTACTGCACTAACTTCAGCAATACTAGCAAGTTCTTCTGCTTGAGCAATAGTACGAGGATATCCGTCAAAGAGAACTCCTCCAGAAGCATCATTTCCCTTGAGCCTCTCAGCAATAAGGCCGATTATCACTTCATCAGGAACTAATTCTCCTGCCTCCATGAATACTTTAGCGGCTAAACCCAACTCACTCCCTAGTGAAACCGCTTGTCTGAGCATATCTCCAGTAGAAACTTGTGGTTTAGATGTTAAATCAACTATTCTGGTGGCTTGAGTGCCCTTACCTGCACCCGGCGGACCAAACAATACTATCGAACCATTCATGCGTCTACGGGGAAAGGTCATGGTGATAAGGCAAACCCAAACTAAGGTTGGTTTTGTTCCCACCATAGATGACCGTAGGATTGCCATTGTTCCATAGTCCATCCATCAGGTAAACCTGTCAAAGGTAATGGCGCTGATCCTTCTGGAGAAATTATTAGTTTAGCAGGAGCAGATGATGCTAAAGCTGCCTGAATTTCATCTTCACTGACACCCCCAGTCATTGTATCTCCAGAACCTAAAGATGTGTCTAGTGCAGCATTTCGACGCTCTATTGAGCTCCCAGATAGCAGCGCTGAGCCTTTTGGAATCAATTCCTCTTCAGGAGACATTAATTTTTGTGAGTTATTCCTCAAACGAATTCCTAAAACAGAAACACCCACTAAAGATATAAGGAATAAGAGTGATAGAGTCCATGCAGGTAATCCTATAGATTCAATCAATCCAGACATACCACCCGAATTAGTCACTCTCTCTTTACTCATTTGTAATTTTAAGGTAGCATTTGTAATTTCAATATTTTCAGGTGAAAAGTTAGTAGCATTTGCAGACAACTCGATGGTAGAAAGGCCATAATCAGAACTTCCTTTAGGTTTCACTGAAACCTGTAAAACTTTAGATTCACCGGGTAAAATATCATCCAATAAAGGCTCATTTAACACGACATTCCAATCATTAAGTTGAGAGATTATCACATTAGCGTCGGCGACTATATTCCCTAAATTAGTGACATTTACTTCAAAAATTGCAGTTTGCCCAGATGATATCTCTTCAATAAACAGGACCTCTGAATCTAATACAATCCAAATTCAAGGAATTACTTCTACAGTTAATTCAACTGTTTGGAAAGACACTTCTCCACCGGGTGTTGTAAATTCTATTATAACTGATAATTTTTGACTTAATTCCCCCACAGGAAGTGCCCCCGGAAGATCAAGACCGACTGATATGTAAGCCTCACGATTCATATCCATCTCAAATGAATTACCTGAAAGAAAACCTCCAGACCAATCGTTAGGTAGGCTACCCATTGTCAGCGAAATATCTAATGCCACGTTACCTACATTATGGAGCTTTATTGGAGATATCGATGACTGGCCCAAAGCTACTTCGATTATTCCCGAACTTTCTATATCTAAAGACGCGAATTCTTCAATGATGAGTTTTGTACCATTTATCAGAGTCTCTGAATCTTGAAGAGTAGTCCTAATAATTATCGTATTAGAGTCACCCATATTAGACGATAGTGGAACAATTGTATTGATTACCACTGTGACACTATTACCTGCAGAAATATCTACATTTATATCCTGATTAATAAACTCATTACCATCATAAATTAATTGAGTTTGCCAACTATTTTGTACCTTTACCGTGAATTGAGATAAAACATTTCCTTCATTGGTAATTACTAAATTAGTTGTCACTAAATCTCCGTTTAATACAGATCTATCTTCAGCAAGACCTAACGGCCCGAGTGATTCACCTATATCCGAGATAATTTCAGTACTAAAATCACGGTTTTCAAATACTTCTAATAGGGCATCATCTGTAGAAAATAAATTGGGGTCATTAACCGACTGAGTAGTGCAACTTACTTCTTCAATAGTCCCAGAAGATGGGAAACCAAGTACATCATTAGGGACTCTTACTCTAATTGGAACAGGAAGAAATTGAAGTCTTGAAAGTGGCTCCAAATTAAGGACTGAAGTACCACTATCACCTACCTTTATTATCCAACGGTTTTCAGTTTCGCAAGAAATAGTGTACTGTGTAGGACCATTACCTGTATTGAGGATAGAAAGTGAAAATTGAGCGAATTGACCTGGAATAGCACCTAAATCATCGGCTCCAGCAACAACGGTAACTAAACCTTCTACACGTTCTACAACTGTTCTCAATTGCATTGAATGATACACAGTTGGTGCATTCTTATCCCATAGCGTTACTTGAGATGCAAATGTTCCAGGTAATGCATATATGTCATTCACAATATCAGCATCGACATCTGAAAACTCTAAAGAAATTAATACACTATCTCCTAATTCACCTGATGGTGATAAAATCCATGGACCAGATTCATTAAATAATTTCCACCATTCATCTTCAGGAGCCATGAGTAAACCACCATCGCCTAACAATTGTACAGGTGATGCAGATATCTCAACAGTAATTTCAGAAGTCCCCTCATTTTTCAATTCAAGTACAAAAGAAACTGAATTAGTAATGGTTGGGTCCATAACCCGCACCCGAGATAAATCATTTTCAGAAGGGTTGGATGGTAAAGAACCGTCGGCTAATAGAGGAGTTAATCGTACACCAACTTGAGATACATAAACATCCATTTCAAAATTATTATTATTAATTCCATTCAATTCATCATTTAATTCTAATACTTCAGAGTTTGAGTCTAGAGTTATCTTTATTGTATGTAAGCCAGTTGTTGAGAATACATGAGGATATGAAAGAGATACTAAAGAACCACCTGAAAGCGAGGTTTTTTGTTGTTCAAGTATTATGTTACCGTCAGTTATGTCTTCAATTAAAATAGAGTAATCACCACTAGGTCCTGCTGCCTGATTTTTCCACTGGGCTTCTATCAAGAATGTATCTCCCTGAAGTGGACTTTCGACGGATGTAGACAAAGAATTAGCAAGGACTGTGAGGTCGGGTAGAACTGTTTCGAGAATATCTCCAGTTAAGACAATAGCATATTCTTGGAGATAACCTCCTGAATGCCCTACTTCTACAGACCAAGTTCCGACTTCAGGGAGAGCGGATTTAAATCTCTCTACATTATTTAACTCATCAGAAGAGCCTCCGATAGCACTAAAACCATTGATAAAATTATTACCATAATAGATTTCTCCACTGGGTGATTTCACAATTAAATCAAGATCGTTAACTAACTTGGGAGCAGATTGATTCGCAACCGCGGATCCTTCGCGATCATTCCAAACAAGTGTAATATCAAATTTAGAAGTCGAATCTGATTCAATTGTGTAAATAAAAGAGTGCCCTGGTTTTAATTCTCTTGAAGTATCATATAATATAGTTAAATCCTCATTAAAACTTGTAGGAGAAATAGTTTGAGATACATTCACTTGACCCCAACCTTCCATTGAGTTAGGGATATCAGGGGCCCCCAAATCATCAGCACCATTGATTAAAAGAGCCCGAATAAGGTCTGAGCGTGGCTCAATAATAGATTGAGTTTCACGAAGATGTTGCCTCACCATTGTAGCAGCACCTGCTGCGACGGCTGTAGACATTGAAGAGCCATTTAATGTCATATATAGGGGATTACCAGTATCAGTGTGTGCTGATGAAGAACAACTATCTCCATCAGTAAACTGTGCCTCATTAGCTCTTGCTGAACATATCATTACACCTGGTGCAACAAGATCTGGCTTGATTCGACCATCTAAAGTCGTCCCCATTGAAGAAGTTGAAGAAACGGAACCTGCTGAAGGACTACCATATGAACCAGTTGTAGATGAACCGATAGTAAGTACATTCTTGGCTGTACCAGGAGGAGTTATACTTTCATAGCCATTTTCCCCTAAATCTCCTGCAGAAAATAATACAAGAAAACTAGGTTGATCAACAAGATAAGAATCCGTAGATCTTGAATCTGAACTATACTCACCTACAAGATTTACATTCCCCCAACTATTAGTTTGAATCCTAGCATTCTGTTGATAAGAATGTGAAAACATTTCATAAAGAGAGCCCCATCGAGCCAAAATACCAGAACTATCTGCTTCTAACTGATAAAAGTGAAATGTTGCTGCAGGAACAATTCCTTGAGTAAATGATTCACCTGAACCATCTCCGAGTAAAGTAGATGTCACATGAGTCCCATGACCACTATTTCTATCCTGATGTGAATTATCAGGACCAAATTGGTTATAAATAGCTCGAATACGTCCATTGAAATCTCCATGATCATCATCTAAACCTGTATCAGATATGGCTAAGATTTCTCCACTTCCATTTAGGAAAGGATAGTTGTCTAATACAAAATCAGCCCCAATTAATTGTTTAGCATTGTCATTATGAACGGTAATTACTGATGACGAATGGATACTTAGTATTCGACCATCCATTGCTAAAACGGGTATCCAGGATGCGTCTATATTCTTTATTTGACATAAAAATGCGTCACATATCTTTCTTGATACACTATCATCAGACAACATCTTCAAATTCATTTCCAATTCTAGTAATTCATTAGAATCGATGTCAGATGCAGGTATGATATCTAAATCTAAAATAATTCCCCCTCTACCTGAAAGATCAACTAACTCTTGGGAAACTCTCCAAGCAATTGGTAATTCACCAATCCAACGAACATGTTCAGATTTTTCTAACAGAGATATAGTGCCCAGAATATCATCAGTAGGAAGTCTCACAACCAATGCAGAATCAGGAAGGGTATCTATAATCGGCAAATCATGTGAATATAATAGTTGCATTAAACCAGTCATATCAACACTTTTAGACTGAATTATTACTAGACCCGTTCGATTTATGGCAGATAAATCATATAGATTCTCAGGACCGAGTGGTATAGGGTCATATAAGGGGTCGAAATCCCCGAATGGAGAATATATCAATCCAGAAAAATTCTTCACATCATAAACAGACTCAGAAACAGAGAAAAGTTGACTCCATTGTGATTCGGAAATAAATTCATTAGATGTGATAGACAGAGACTCTTCAGAACCTTCATCTGATGCTACGACTACACTTGACCATGAAGAAAAAATAAGTATAAAAAGAACAGGAAAGACTGACCTGATGGTACTCATATCATATGTCGGACTAATGAGACCCTTTTGACCGTTAACATCGAATGAATCACCAAATCTAGTAGATTTATCTAAATACCATAATATTCAGATATTGCTAAATCAGTCTTAGCCACACTTAATTTCCAATCTTTTTCGGTACCCATTAATGCTCTAACACAATCAACATTTTCAGGAATTACATCACTTTCTTGATGAATTGCTTGAAAATAATACAATCGATTATTAACTAACTTGACACCATCTTCCCATACAAATATTTCATGTAAATCACCCCATTTCCTTCCAATGTCACGTGCCATTTCCATTACTTCAGCTGTAGTAGGTATACGGTCGTCTTTACCATTCATTACAATGACGCGAGGGGTATCTTTCCACATTTGAATTATCTTCTCCGTAGTAAGGCCGTGACCCTCTGGTAAATCGGCAATTATGGAATGAACGTGCATTAGTGTGGTTGGCACCGCAACCGCTAAAGAATTTATTTCAATTTCTGGTTTGACAGTCATTACATCTGGGCCATGGTGACTAGGAACTTTGAGGACTGGTTTAATAGCATTAATAGGTCCTTTATCTGAATCACCGGGATCTGCGGCCCTTCTAATCATTGTACATTCAACTTTGAGAGAACCACAATAGTCAAAAAGAGGTACGAGCGTTCTAGACAGACCTGTAGTATTGCACGAAACTACGCGAGTTCCTTGTGCATTGAAGTTCTCTGAATGATTAGCAGAAGATGTGTAAGAAAGACCTGTCAAAGAATGTTTTTCCCCACCCTGAAACATATATTTAATTCCTGCAGATTTATATTTCTGAAGATTATCTGCACCCATTTTACCTGGCGCACAATCAATGACTACATCAGCAATTGATAATAAGTCAGTGAGACCGCCTTTACAATCATAGTCAGAATTTGCAAAAGAAGAAATTTTTTCATTATCATCAAAGGTACAGTACAAAGGAAATCCTTTCTTAACTGCTAAACCACAACCAAAAGAGGGGCCAGTTTTAGTGACACCCACTATTTCCATATCTTTCTGGGCATCAATTGCATCCGCAACCCGCTTACCTATTGTACCGAAACCATTTATTGCAACTTTGATAGTAACCATTTTCACACACACATTCCCTTAGGATGTTTACCATCCCCTAGTATAAACTCTATCAACATACCCTTTTTTAAAACGAAAAATGCATTAACATTGAAGTTAATCAGAAAAGTCTCCTCTCCGTCAGAATCAAGACCGAATACGCTGTCAGAGTAGTGGGAGTAGCATGCGCGAAGTCACCACTAAGAGTATAAAATTAAATCGCGATCTAGAGAAAATGCTCTCAGAAGCTCTGGAACGCGACTTACTGGTAAGAATAGGCTGGGGCCGCGGAGGAGATGAGAAGCCTAAGGATGGAGAAATTGGTGTAATTACCCACCTCCCTGAAAAGTCTAGAGTTCTATTATTAGGAAATTTAGGCGAATGTGCAGGTGCTATGAATCAAGGAGGAAATTTCACACTTCAAGGAAATTGTTCATCAATGGCTGGTTCTTTTCAGGAAAAAGGACGTATTATTATAGAAAAGGATGCAGGAGATAAGACAGGTTCGCACATGACAGGAGGGACCATTAATATTCAAGGTTCAGTAACTAAAAATTTAGGAGAATCCATGAGCGGAGGCACTATTCTTGTAAGAGGGCATTCTAGTGAAAGAACAGGAGCAGGAATGTCTGGAGGTTCGATAATTGTATTAGGATCTGTAGGTAAAGAGCCTGGAGTTGGTATGACTGGAGGGAAAATAATAGTTGCAGGGAACTGCCCTCCACCTGGTCACGGAGCAGATATGAGAAGCATTACTAACACTGAAATTTTAGAAGTATCTGAACATCTTGAACCGCTTGGATTATCAATAAACAAAGATGCACTAGTAATAGTAACATCGAATAAAATACAGGAATCTCCTGAACAGCCTGAAATAAGTATTATTGAAGGGTTCGAAAAAATTTCAATTACATCCTCATCAAATAAGAGACTATCAGCACACAGTCCACTAGATAATTATACATTGATTAATGCAAAGGGTGATGATGAAAATGGTCTTTTATTCCCAATACCTTGGTTAATTGAGAAAGAGACCATGGATTGTGATGAATCACCCATGCTTTCTCAACAACCTTGCTTAGTAAAAAATAATCCTAGAATAATTGACTTACTGATGATTAATCATGAGAATATTGTTGCGGTAGTAAAAGATTTAGATAAATGCTCTGGCATTGTCCTAGATTTAACATCGCTACCAAATATGAATGATGCAGAAATAGAAGCATTATTGGTATCATTAACAAGTAAAATGCGAGAAAAATCATTAGTAATGCTAAAGGATAGAGTAGATAGAGTTGAAAATCTATTCCGATTAATAGTGGAATTAGATTTAGATGGTGCAATAATTGATGCTGCTAGTTCTGGAGGGAGTAGGGCTTCTGCTGCATTACCAAAGATTGGTCTTGCCGCTAGAGCAATGAATATATCTGAACAAGGAAGGCATTTAATGATTGAATTAGATGAATGTCCTAGTGCAGAAGATTTCATTATAGCTAAAGGAGCAGGCTGTTCAATAATAGTAGCGCCTGAAACTGATGAAAATCTAGAAGAGACCTTGGTCTGGCTAAATTCAGGGCTTAAAGGCTGGATGATTGATTTAGGAATTGAAAGTATTGAGGACATTACTAGAAGAAATTTAAGAGCAATGGATTATGATACTGCAGCAATATCTGGTTTGAGATTAATTGGTTATGATCGACCACTTCCTATGTGGCTTGGAAATTGAGGTTTTACAATGCCTACAATAAAGTTCAATCATAGTATTTTACAATACATGCAAAGGAAATATGGAATAGAATACAGCTCTGATGAGTGGGAAGAAAAAATGCCATCTATAGGTTGTGTAGTAGAGGAAAACGACGATGTAGGAATAGAAATTGAGATATTTCCCGACCGAACAGATTTGTTAAGCCATGAAACAATCGCTAGAGCAGCGAGAGCCTTTCTTAATTCTGCAGAATATTCACCAGACTTTGAGGTAGATGAAGGAAAAATCACTATGACAGTAGACTCGTCTCTGGAAGAAATCCGTCCAGTAATATTGGGCGCAGTTGTCAGAGGGGTAGATAATGGAAATAGTATTGAAGAGAAAAATGAATTCATACAATCATTAATGGAGCATCAAGAAAAATTACATTTGACTCTAGGGAGAAAAAGAAAATTTGCATCAATTGGTGTACATGACTTATCAACGTTAGAACCCCCATTTAATGTCATTAGCGTAGAAAAAAATCATATGTTTATACCTCTAGCTGAAGAAGAAGAAATGTCGATAGAAGATATCCTCAAATTACATCCTAAAGGAAAAGAATATGCGCATTTGATGGAAAATATGAAAAAATATCCAGTTATAATTGATTCAGATAATAAAATACTATCATTCCCTCCAATTATCAATGGAAACCATACAACAGTTACTGAAAATACAACGGATTTTTTTATAGATGTAACCGGATGGGACATAAGATCTTGCGAAGCATGCTTACTACTGATCTGCTTATCACTAGCAGAAAGAGGCGGGAAAGTAGAATCAATTCAAATTAATAATTGGAATGAAGAAAAAATCAATACACCTAGAGGTGATGCTAAAATTCATAAAGTACCCAATAGATTAATTGAGAAAATTCTAGGTATGTCACTTGATAGAGAAGAGATTTCAAAATCTATCAAAAAAATGGGTGGTACTCTGATAGATTCGAGGACAGTAACTGATGGGACCGAAAAAGTAGAGAGATGGGCGGACTGCATGGTTGGCGAGAAAGAGCATGTAATTGCCATGCCCAGATGGAGAAATGATATTATGCACCCTATAGATATTGTCGAAGATATCGCGATAGGTTATGGATATGATAATTTGCCAGACCAATTATCTACAGTTCATTTAGACGCAATACCACTTCCATCATCTGACTTACATCGAAGAATTAGTTCTAGTTTATGTGCACTCGGATTGCAGGAAACACAGAGTTTGACATTATCTAATAAACGTGACCAATTTGAAAAAGTGCGTTGGTTAGAAAAGGGAAAATGTACAGTCATTTCAAATCCAATTACACAAGACCATACGATTTTGAGACAATATATACTGCCTTCTTTACTAAATCTTCTATCTGCTAATAGACATCATGAACTACCACAAAAAGTACATGAATTAGGTACTGTAGTTAGAGATTCAAAAAATAAAAATCGAGTAGCATGGGCATGTGCAGAAGTAGGTGGTGGATTTTCCGCATCTAAGGGAATTGCAATGGCACTACTCAGAGACCTTGGTGCTGGCTTAGAACAGATTAAATTTGAAAAAGTAAGTGAAAAAGAAGGCCCTTGGATTAAGGGAAGAGGAGCAAAAATTCTTATTGAGGGCGTGGAAGTGGGTCAGATAGGAGAAATTGATCCAAATATTTCTTTCAAATTTGGACTCCGTGTTCCAATTCAAGCAGGAGAATTTAATGTTGATGCACTAGGCCAGTTAATCGCTGATCCAGTTCTTTAATCTATTAAATAAATCATTCATTTATATCTTCTGAAAGTAAAGCCATAGCGTCAATAAAATTCTTATTAGTCAGATGAGATCTATCATTTTTATTCACACTATCATCTCTTATTTCTCTTTCATACTCGACTACTTTTTTCTCTATAATCTTAGATGCTCTCGCGCTCTCAACAGTTTTTTTTCTGAATGGCCATATAGGTACCATGTTACTCGAAGTACTAAAGAGAACATGAATACTTCCCTATTTACTGAGCGAAATAGGGAGATAATGAAAGAGTAGAGCAGTTAGGATGGGCTATGAAAAGAGATGTCGTAACTGTAGCGATGGTGTTACTGATCTTGCTCCAAGTTGGAAATAATGTAGAAATTTATTCACTCGAAGATGAAATGGACACTCCTTCTAAACAACTAAATCAAGGAGATGAACCAACAATAAGCTTAGATATTTTATTAGTAGGAAATTCTTATACTAGTTCTAATGCACTTAATCTGAAACTAGAGCGAATTTTAGATAATTCAGGAGAAAATTCAGATGTACAGTCAGTAACCGGAGGTGGAATGACATTATCAGATCATGAAGAAAATGCTGATGAACAAGGAAGTCAACTAAATACGAAACTTTCTGAAAGACCTGATTTTGTCATTTTACAAGATCAAAGTCAAGTCCCATCATTCTCTACTGATACAAATTTTTGGATTGATAGTAAGGATGCCGTGAAAGAACTCAATGAAAGAATAATATCTGAAGGCGGTCAAACTATACTTTTCATGACGTGGGGGCGTCTAGATGGAGATGCAAATAATCCATTGAGAAATCCAGACTACCTTACTATGCAATTACATCTTCAACAAGGATATGAAATGTTCTTAGAAAATTCAACAACTTTACAGAAGCCAGTATTTCTAGCTCCAGTGGGATTGGCATACAAACATCTCTATCACAAAGTGAATGATACTGGAATTGACCCCTCTCAAGGAGAAAATGCATTTTCTACACTTTATTCAACAGATGGTTCACATCCATCGTTAGATGGGTCATATCTTTCATCTTGTGTACTCTATTCTGTAATTACAGGGGACTCACCAGTAGGAGAATATTATCCTAACGAAATCACGCAAGAAAGAGCATTAGAACTACAACAAGCAGCAGCTAGTACTGTTTTTAACGAAACATTAGAATATATTTATCCATTCGAAATAGAGTCACCAAGTATAGAATTCGGACCAGATTCTGGTTCTATTTTTTCAATAGACCCAGGGGCATTAATCAATCTAAATATTAATTATACTAACTTAGGAGAATTTGACGACATAGCCAATATTAAAATCATAGGTTCCGAAAATTGGAATATTTCATGGAATTATTCCACTAATCCTTCTGAAGAATTAGAATTTAATGCACTTTCAGATATAACTTCATGGATTCAATTCTCAATTAAGGCACCTTTTACTATGAATGGTATGCCTTTAGCAAATTCATTGCATCAGTTTAGTATGGAACTAATATCGGAAACCACAGGAATGAAAGATTGGTATAACTTTTCAATGAGATATGGATACTTCCATGGAGCAGAAATAATAGATGGCGGAGGGACTTACTCCATAGCACCATTTAATGTGGCTACAATTGAAATGAATGCAAGAAACCTAGGTAATACTCAGCGTGATATAGCAGTCAGCATAAGGTCGATGGATGAAAACGGAACTGCTATCGGAGAATTTTCACAAGCATTTGCTTTAGAAGAATGGAATGTATTTATTCAAGATAAAATGGAACTTTCAAATATGTGGCCTAATGAAACAGGAAAAATTAGATTTCAAATACAGTCACCTCTTTTAGTAAGTGGAAGTATATTTTTCGAGATTAAAATATGGAGTATGGCAGCACCAGAAGATGCAGTTTTTGCAATTCAGAGAGTAAATATAGTCCCTAGATCAGGAGGTAATTTAGAGCTGAATAACATAGATTGTCAATTTGAAACAATACCTGGTGAAATCTGCAGAACAGAATTGATAGTTGAAAATACTGGCGATATACCATATGATTTTGAATTAAGGTTACAAAGTATACCAGAATGGATGAATGCTAATCTTAGCATAGAGCAAATTAGACTGAATGCCGGAGAAATAAATAATCAAATATACCTAAATATATCTATTAAAGAAGGCACCGCATCGGGAGAAAATGCTAATTTGGTTGTAGAATTATGGGTTGATGGGTGGAATCCAGGAAGTGTGAACTTCGAGGTCACTGCAGGCGACTATTTTAATTGGGATTTAGTTGAAGAAACATCTAAACATGATTATGATTATGAAAATCGGATAGTTAATGTCTCTGTATTCTGGACACTCACTAATTTAGGAAATACTAATGATGGATTGGTAGTTAACCTAGATTGTAATGTTTTTACTAATTATGAATTAGATGTTCCGAATAATGCGGAAGAACAAAATATGGCAAATCCTCGTTCTTTTGAAATTTTAGATATTCATGAAGGAGATTCAGTTAACTTCACAGCATGGATGAACCTTTCATATGATGAAATATCACAAAGCATGTTCGATATAGAAAAACCTACAATATCAATTGAAGCAAGATCAATAAGAGATCCAAGAATAATATTTGAAGGCAGTGAATCTGAATTAGAAGACTTATTCATTGAGAAAGATTGTGGAGATTGTAGCAACAATAATCAAGAATCAGTATTTATTGATTTGCTTAGAACATGGCAAACAGTGATTATTAGCTTGGTAGTAATATTGTTTGGAAGTATTGGTGTCGTCAAAGCAATACAGTATAGATTAGAAGAAGATAGAAAAAGAATGGGGTTACCAATAGAAGAGAGCGAAAATGTAAATGATTGGATGGCAAAATTTACTAAGAAATCAGAACCAAAGGTCATTATTGAGAGTCAAACCATAGATTCGGAAGGCTTCTCAAAAGGATTTACTAAGAAATCTGAAGAAAAAATTACAAATAATAAATTAGGGACTTCAAAATTTCTAATTGAAAAAGCTAGTGAATCATTAGATAAAGCAATGATAGATGATACACTTGATGATATTGTGGAATTAGCAGAGGATTTAACAGAAGATAGGAGTATACATCCTAGTAATTTACTTCTGGAGGAACAGGATTTTGAATCACGAATCAGTAACTTAAGAAAAAATAAAAAATCTAATAATGAGGACTAGCATGTTTCATATCGGTATAGATGAAGCAGGAAGAGGTCCCGCTATTGGGCCTCTGGTAGTATGTGCATTGGCTATGCCTGAATCAGAAAAAGAAATTCTGAGATTAATAGGTGTTAAAGATTCTAAAAAAATTACTAGAAAAAAAAGAGAAGAGATGGCAGAAAGAATATATCTAGAGGCTGAAAATAGAGACTGGAGTATTGGAATTATAATATGTAAAGCATCCAGAATTGATATAGAAAGAAATAGAATAGATTTGAATAAATTAGAAATAGAATTATTTAAGGAAGCCATTATTGCCACTGGGATGAAGGATGAGAACGGAACTATTCAAGCAGATGCTTGTGATGTTAATGAACAACGTTTTGCAGAAAGAATTAGTAATGCACTAGGGGAAGAATGGAATGAATGGGAGATTCATGCTAGACATAAAATGGATTCTGATGAAATATTAGTAGGTGCAGCAAGTATCTTAGCAAAAGTTCGTAGAGATAAAGAAATAGATGAAATAACTTTTTTGTTAGATAGAGATATTGGAAGCGGCTATCCATCAGATCCAAAAACAATAGATGCTGTTAAAGAATTGGTTAGAAGTGAGTTGCCTAACAAATATCTAAGATGGTCATGGGCAACGGTGAAGAATGCATGGATCAAGGAGCATCAAACACCTATTCCTATTCGTCAAGAGTTAGGAGAAATAGGCATTCAATCATCACTTAATGAATGGTGAAATCCTGAAATGTGAAATGTAGTTAGTGACTGGAGTGTCTGATAGTATGGTCGGTGGTAGTGATTGGAGCATAGATATTGTAGCAATTGTTAGGAAATACTCTTTGCAAAATGCTGTAGAATATAATGGATCAGGTCAACCTGGCTCGGTACTAGGCAGAATATTAGGTGAAAGAACAGACCTAAGAAAGAATGCTAAGCAACTCAAAAAATTAGTTGAAACCGAGGTAGATGCTGCAAATAAATTAGCCTCAGAAGAAGGAATTGATGCTGCAAGGAAAGTGTTGGAAGAGACTAATCCAGAGGCATTAAATAGACAAAAACAGATAAGAAGAACCGGACTTAAAGAGTTACCAAATGCGGGAAAAGGAGAGGTAGTTCTGAGATTTGCTCCTAATCCAAATGGTCCACTAACATTGGGCCATGCTAGAGGAGTTACTATCAATTCTGAGTATGCTAATCTATATGATGGAAAAGTAGTCTTGAGATTTGATGATACTGATTCTAAGGTCAAACCACCGATTAAAGAAGCTTATCGATGGATTGAATCAGATTATGAATGGCTAACTGGTAAAAAACCAGATGTAATCATCAGAGCTTCAGAAAGAATGGATATTTACCTAGAATATGCTGAAAAAATGCTCGGAGAAGGGTTTGGATATGTATGTAAATGTTCAGCAGCAGAATTCAAGAAATTAAGAGATAATTCTGAAGAATGCTCATGTCGAAATAAAACTGAACAAGAAAATCTCTCAGATTGGATCTTGATGAATGATGGGTCATTAGGGGAAGGTACAGCAGTAGTTAGAGTAAAGACATCGGTTAATTTACCGAATCCAGCATTGAGAGATTGGCCAGCATTAAGAATTCAACATTCATTGCATCCAATGGTTGGTAACAAATACAAGGTATGGCCATTATTAGATTTTCAAAGTGCGATTGAAGATTATCTACAAGGAGTCACTCATATAATCAGAGGGAAGGATTTGATGGATTCAACGAGAAAACAAACTCTACTTTACGAACATTTTGATTGGGAATACCCTGAAACTTTGTATTGGGGAAGAGTCAAAATTCATGAATTTGGTAGTTTTTCTACATCTGGTATGAGAAAAGATATTGAAAAAGGAGTTTTTAATGGATGGGATGATCCTCGTTTACCGACTCTCAGAGCATTACAAAGAAGAGGATTTGATGCTGACGCAATGAAAGATTTCTGGATAGATTTGGGTTTGACTCAAAAAGATATTTCAGTATCATTACAAACAATAGAAGCCTTCAATTCAAGTGTAATTGATGAGAGGTGCGAAAGAAGAGCATTCGTAAGAGACCCTGAGTTATTAGATATTGAGTTTATTGATGGAAATAATTTATCAACACTTTCGATAAAACGTCATCCGATGAGTCATATAAAAGGTGATAGAATATGGGACTTAAGTGATAGAAAAATATATGTCGAAAAAAAAGATTTATTAAAAAAAGAAATTAGATTGAAAGATTTTGCAGATGTTGAAATAAAAAAACAGAAAGTATCTGTTCAATCTTATGAGCGCTTAGACAAGAGAGCAATTGTACATTGGCTACCTATTTCAATGGCAAAAAAAGCAACATTAACAATTCCCGAAGGAGATAAAATAGTAATTCAAGAAGGAATGATGGAAGATTTCGAATTAGTTAAAGGAAGTATTGTTCAACTAGAAAGAGTTGGATATGCAATAATAGAATCAGAAAAAAATTCAGATATAATTCAGCTATTATGGTTACACGGCTAGCTATAAAATGGTACTTAAGATTGGCTTAATATATATCTATTAAGCGTCGCATTGAAGGGTAGTAAGCCAACCACAAGGTAATATGAGGACAGGGCTGAATGTCAAATCCTTCATATTAGTCGCATTATTATTAGTTTCTTTCTTTAATGTCCCTGCTTATGCTCAAGATACTCAAGAGGAGACTACATCTTGTTGTAGCGATAATGATTTTGATCTATTTTTATTGGATGAATCATCCAATGGTAGATTATCTCCTTTCGAGAATGAATTATCAGAAGAGTTCTCAGCTACGGTTTCTGCTTGGCAACAAGGAGAAATTGAAGTAGGTACATGGGAAGTAATTTGGGGAACTGAGGGTGATTACTCTAGTCAAACATGGTCTTTTATTATACCATACCAAGTTGAAGGCGCAGTAGGTGTCACTATAAATTCAACATTAGATATTAGAATAGGTGGCTCATTTTATTCAGGTAATGCTGGTCCAGGAGGAGTTGAACCATTTATTCAAGATACAGGTGAGTTACAGATTTCAGTAGAAGTCTCTTCAGGTACCGTGAATGATGGAGACAAAGTAGAAGTCTCTCTTTCGGTGAATAGTGTACTTTTCGCTAATCCTACTGCAGATGCGGGATTGACTTTTTCTTGGGGTTCTGATGAATCAGTTGCTAAAGTAACTGGACGTATGCCATTAGTTGACATTAAGATGAAAGATGCAAGTGTGACATCAGGGTTAGTTTACTTTCCGATAATTGTCAATTCAGGATTTGATGGAGATATGTGGTCATTGTCTTCTGGAAGTTTCTTATTACAGGGGACGCCTCTAACACTGAGCCCTATTGCTACCCCCTTAGAAACAGGAGTAGAAGTAACATTTGTTTGGGAAATGCCTGAAGATACACAAAATGGAATTTATTCTACAGAATTCATTATTTCTCCACAATCAGGTTTGGATATTGTCACCTCCAGGTCACATGAAATAAATGTGGAAGACAATAGTGGAGGAGGTGGTAGCTATTACCCTGCATCAGAACCATTAAGGACAAGTGGATCAATAATTAATGTAGAAGTAGATGCAAAATTCGAAGGAGATATTATAGAAAAGAAAATTGAGATTTCTTTTGATAGTGCTATGTCTCAATGGATGAGATGGGGCATGGATAATATTGGGAATACAAGTTTAGATTCTAATAGTTGGTGGAAGAATTTGAATTCATATTCAGATTCTGTAGCTACATCTAATAGGAATAACGGAAAAGTAGACGATGATGAATTACTTGCATTAACATCACATATTACTGGTTCTTCATCAGATATGAGATCTTTCATGCAAAGTGGACTTTCATTAGATATTGAATCAATTATTGGCGTTAACCCTGTTGATTTAGGGGCAACATCTTATGAAATTGACATGGGGGGAACGAGATCATTTGCTGCAGAAGAAATTACAATTATTATTCAAACATCATATTCTGTTATAAATAATCAAAGACAACTATTAATTGAAGATTTTATCCGTAATCCCACTAATAATTATTGGAAAGAAGTGAATATAGATGTTGAAATAAAAACAACTATGCTTGCCGGCTTAGGCCCGGTATCTGCTGAGAATATAGATTTTAATCATCGAAGATGGATCTTCATGGAAAGTATACAAATTAAAGAAGAGCAGATAGAAGATGACGAAGATTTCAAAATAGAATTTTTACCATCCGGTAATATGGCATTTAGTCCACTAATATCTGCAATGATATCAGTATTTGCACTTTGTGTGGCGATTGCAATGGGATTATTCCTAACTAGGAAAAGAAGTAGTGTGCCTTCATTAATTACAGTAATCGCTTTAGGAGGTTTGTCATTTGTTGTATATATTCTTGGTATGCCTATGCAGATTGTCTTAGCAATAGTTGCATCCAGTGTTTTACTTGTTTTCCCGATATCTCTTGTATCCCCTAAATCATCTAATGAAAATAGTTCGATAAGAAAGAGAGGTCCGAGGATTGAATGTCCGGCTTGTGGCACTAGCAATCCTGTAGAATCCAAAGTACGTCCATTAAGATTTGAATGTTCAGGCTGTGACGTAATGTTAAGAATTGAAGAATAATTATATTGAACCATCTCTGATTAATTTATCGATTAATTTACTAGAAGCGATATTAGGACTATCTTCATCCCAAAATTTTCTTGCAATGGATATTTGACTAGCTAAATCTGTCGACCATCCTGAAGCCATTACGCAATGCCATACAATCTCTTCAAGTCTGGATGTAGATGGTTTAGACCGAATGAGAGATTGGCGGACCAGATGAGATAATGCTCTAGCTCTACCTTCTAAATCTAGTGTTATCCACCTAGAGGAAATAGCGTTAAGTGCATCAACATCTATCCATTCATAGTCAGAAACATCTGGTTCTGGGACTTCAGGTAAAGGGACAATTCGAATCACCCCCTCATCTGAAAGTATATCTCGGAGAGCGCTATAAAGTGGGTCATAAGTATGATCTAATGCAGAATCAATCCAATTCCCTGAGATTAACCATGGCCTTAATTTCCGAGTATGGGGGCCATGAGGAGATATTAATTGAGCTAATGCATGACATTGAGCGACGGAGGTTAGAGGACCTTTGCGGAAATCCCCTTTATGACCAGTTAACCCATCAACAATTGATGAAGAGATAGTTAATCTAAAGGGATTTGTGGAAATTTTAGTAATTGATGAATCATCATTGATTATTTTTATCCATGAACCCTCTTTTGGTTCTATAATACTGAACTTTCTTCTGTATGATATACCATTATCTATCAATGAGGATTCGATAACAGATATTGACAGTGAACCTAGTAAATTTGGTTCACATAAGAGAAATATAGGTTCATTTAATCTTTTTATTTCATTAGATGCCGCTACTAATACTTCAGATACACTGGTGAATTGAATCTCTTCGACCAACTGCCTCATGCTATACCGTAGAGGCTTCAGGTTCAAATCTTATTTGTAAGACTCATTCAACCATTAATCTCAATTGATCACGCTTGTAAGCCCAACCAGAAGATAAACGACCAGTTCCAATATAGTACTTAGCCAAGCGACGGATACGAGATTCACAAAGTTCTAGCTGTCGGCGGTTATGTAAATCCTTCTTGTTAGAATTTAGGTGATCAATCAAACTTAGTGCTTTACGCATAAGATTCATCATATCTTCAGGATAGGTAGAAGTAAGATCATTGCGTTCTAGCGTTTTAGATAGCCTCTCACCCATGACTAAGCGGACATCAGGTACAGCATGCATATCCCTCAGCATAGAACCTATTTTTGCAGAAGAGTGACCGTCTCTAGCATATTTCAGTATAAGTTCTTCAACAGTACTTTTATCAGATTCTGACCATGAAGGGGCGACATCAGTATTTGGCTTAGAAGAACCACTTGTTCCTTTTCCTTTGCTGTGCATACGTGCCATTTCAAGACCTCAGGTATCCGGCCGACCTGCTGCCCCTCTTTAATCGCTACGCTAACTCATACAACCGATTTCAGTTACAAACGGTGTTGAGCACGGGCCAATCTACTAGGACCATCTGGCCATTCCCAACCTGCTGCTTCTGCTCTTGCGGAACCTATTAGTAGATTATCTTGGTATACCAAAATTTCATCACCTATTCTTATACTTCCTTTAAAGTCAATTACATTCGATGAAAATAAATCACCTCGCCAATCAAAACCTGGCATAAGATGTGCTTCTGGAAATTCACCACTTTCTTCTAGTAACGGAAGACAGGCTTTGGTGAAAGAGAAGCGTCCCAATCTAGGATTCCACAATGCGAGTTGAGTTCCATCTTTGCGAATAGTGAATATTGGAGGTCTACCTTGAATTCCAGTACCATCTAGCCATTTATCAGTACCATGCTGAAATCTAGACAATGCTCTTAGTTTACCTAATCTATGTTTACTTTCTTTAACATTTATTAGATTGAAATCTTCAACAGATTGTTCGATAATCTGGTTTAAATTTTCTAATGCTTCTGTAGAACCAGCCGTCAAGCCTTTTCTCGTATCAATAATTTCTAATGATTCTGATGTAATCTCTATACCACTATGATTGATGATTCTTAAATAATTATTTCTTGAAGTATATTCTGAAATCATTTTCCGAATAACAATCAATTCATCAGAATCCCAATCACCAGTTACTGGAATATCATAATTACCTGCGGGCCATATATCTTCTAGTTCACGTGGAACTAAACCGAGAGGAGCAGTTACTATGACTTCATGTACGGCATTAGAAGTAATTGAACGACTGAATCTTTTATGTGATGATGATAAGCGATATGGTTTAGTGGCAGAACAAGGTAATAGAACTAATACTTTTGATTGATGTTCAGGAGGCGTATGATCAAGAGATACTCTTTGCCTCCAATCTTGAATTAATGGGTCATCTCTACTGGAATAACTATGGCATCTTAATTCATGAAATTGACCTTTTACTCGTGATAAACCTGAGATACTACCATCTAGGCTAGACATTCGTGCATCGTGAATACGTAATCTTTCTACAGAACGAGGGCTAGATATTGCCTGTTTCTCAACTAATTCCCTTAGATTACCTTGCCTTATAGCAGATCTAGTTGCAGCGAGAGAGTTTTTCCATGCAATTATTTGAGAAGACATTGATGAATCTTCGTCAATTGATTCTTCTACCTCTCTTGGACCATTTTCACTTAAAATTACACCAAGAGAGCTCGCATGACGAGATCTTGCTAAATCAAATAAGTCAACGCCCATCCAAGTCAGAATGGCACAATTATCTGGACCACCTATACCAGGAGTCCAAATTAGAGAAGAAGGAAATCTAGTTCTTAGAATGAATAAGGCTTCTGACAATAGTCCTTTTTGATTTGCTAATTGAGGAGCATCTGTAAGAATAATTATTGAAGGCACGAGATCTTTATTATTGAGAGATAAATCATGATGAAGTGATTGCCAAGATATAGGTAATATCTCACCTCCAACTGCGAATTCACCTGAATTAGATTCTACCAAACTAGGAGGTAAAACTAATCCTTCTGTTGCTTCCCATAAATCTAGACCATCAAATGGTAAAGTAAGATTAGTTCGTGTTTTTATAGATAACTTGGCAGGTAATGAGCTCGAATCTCTAGAAAATTCAAATGGAGCTAGAGAAAATGATAAATCTTCATCATCTGATGATAAAATAAGAGCGGGGGACCATGAGGCAGGGGAATTTCTATCACCTAAGCTGAATAAACGCCCAAAACGATGTCTTGCGACTACACTTCGTGCTAGAGGGCGCTCATCCATACATACTGCGGACGAAGCATTTCGCTTGAAGCATTCTAAGAGGAGACCATGTCCGAGAGACCGTGAGACGTATAGGAGTGCTGACCTTAGCAATATTATTTCTTAGTTCAAGTGCTATTGTCGCCAACGGACAATCAGAAGAAAAAAACCTTATTATTGAAGAAAATATAAATTATTCAGGACCTTTTTGGTATAGTATCTCTTGTCTGAAAGTAAGTTGTCCGGGATTAAGTCTGGAAATTATCGATGGTTTAGAAAATTATAATTTAGAAGATGACCACTTTATTGAATGGGCGGGAGAATTAAATTCAAGTTCTGTCGTTAGAGTATTATCTAATTCAGGAGTTTTAATTGAAGATATTTCTATTCAAACATTTGAAATTAATGAATACTCAATAATAGAAGGTGAAGACCTAATTGATTCAATACCTTCACCGGGGAATCAAGACAGTTACTACACTATAGTTACATCAGATATATGTTTACTAGGAAATTGTAATTTAGATGTAGAAGAGCATGAAAGAAAAGCTGAATATGTAGGTATCCTAGAAAACTACTCCGACCAAGATTCAATAAAGATATTTGGAGAATTTGGAGATGTCATAGAAGTATCTCAGATATTAGGTGATGAAAATCTAAGAATGGAAGTTTGGCATAGAAATAATCAACAAAAGGTATTGATTACTAATAATTTGTTCGATAGTGATAATTATTTTATTGATTATCCAGAAGATAGTGAGCTTTGGTTACGAATTAACTCAGATTCAAGTAAGGATTCATATCCGTACAAATTTATAGTTTATAGAAATAATCAATCTCAAGAATCCCCCATAGGTGGAGAACTGACTGTGCCATGGATTCATGGTGATGCTTTGACTCATCATGAATCTTGGTTTTATGAATCATATATATCTAAATTAGATAAAAATGGAGATTCTTTACTTTTTAATCTAGGATCAGATACAGAAGTGAATATACTATGTTCTTCGAGTAACAGTAATATGATTTTTGAGACATATTTGATTAGCCATAGCGGAGTCATGAAAAATATATCCCTAGAGAATGGTACATGTCCAGAAACTATTTTGTCCCATGAAGACACTATTTCTGTAGAATTTTGGATTAAATCGGAAGAAACTGGGAAATGGAATATTACTATCAATCCTATTAGACCACTTGATGGGGGTGCATTATCAGATGCACCTGAAACAAGGTGGTTGACTCAACCAGATAAAAGATGGAGTGGAATTCAATTAGAGGCAGAAATTACAGGGAGTCTACATAATGGCGATAATGTGGATATTTATTTAATTGAAATATCTGATCTAAATGGTTCGAGAATTTTTCTAAATGAATTATTTAAATCTGAAGTAAATTATACTATCCAAGAGATTAATCAAGATACAGGACAACTAGTTAATACCTCGAATGGACAAACTATTGTGTTACCGCTAGGAAATCACTCACTAAGGATAGAAAGAAGAGCAGATTTGGGAATAGAAATTAATTATATCTTTAAATTAGAATATCTCGGAGAATACCAAGAACCAGAAATTAAGGATTATCAAGATTTATCTTGGATGTTCGATGATTTTTATAAACTAATAGGAGCACTATTCCTAACTCCTCTAATGATTGTAATATTTTGGAATCGAAAAGCAATTATTAATCGTGAAAGCATAGCTGCAGATATACAATTACATGACATGAAAAGATTACAAAGAATTAGGGAAAGACTTTCCCAGCAGTTACGGAATGAGGAGTCTAAAGATGAAAAAATTATTAACTCTGCTCTAAAACAGTTAGGAGAAAGTCCATGGATTTCAATAAATGAAGTATGGGGAAAACCGATACTGACCCATATGACTAATCAGATAGATATTTCTGCTTGGAGAATCGCAGAAAATAATAAAAATCTTCTTCTAGGCATAAAAGTAGGGAATTGGGATTGGAAAATTGCCGCAATGAAGATAAATTTCCCTGAAGGGGCAAAACTGACTATAACTGATGTATCGCCTAAGCATTTATTTCAAGATGATGAAATCTTTCTGGGTACTATGAAAAAGGATGCTCAGATATTTCTAAGAATATCCATGGCAGGTGAAAATGCCAACCTAGGATTACAATTTTCTGGCTTAGTTAATGGAGAACCTTTGGCAGCAGTCCCGAATAAAGTCATTGATTGGTAATTACCCTCTACGACGTGACCTAGCTTCTTCACTGATTTTATCTCTTAACTCATCATCAGAATAACTAATTTCATCTCTTATATCTAGAAGTTTCTTCTTTAATCCACGAGAAATTTTGGAAGGTAAATCTAATTTTAAAAGAACCATTACAGAACCTCTACCATTACGCGATCTTTGACTTGGAAGACCTCTGCCTTTCAACAAAATTGTCTGACCCGGTTTAGAGCCAGCAGGGACTTTTATTTTCAGTAATTCACCATCTAAATGTGGCACTTCAATCGTTGTGCCAAGAACTAAGTCAGTATAACTTAATGGAATGGCCATTAAGAGGTCTGAACCATCTCTCTCAAACCACTCATGTTCATCAATGTCTATTTCAATATACAAATGCCCGGGGTCACCAGACTCTGACTTAGCAGATTCACCAGAACCTGACATACGCAGCCTTGTACCGTTTTCAATACCTGGAGGTACGCTAAATTCTACTTTCTTTGACTCATTCGAACGTCCTTCTCCTTTACAAATTGTACAAGGGTCCTGAACAATACGACCTTCACCTCGACAAGATGAACAATCAGTAACAACTTGCTGAGTAAAAGGTCCGACTCTTTCTATCCTTTGAATTCTCCCTCGACCGTCACAAGCAGGACATTCTCTTACCCCATCAGGTTTCGGCGACCCAAGACCATTACAGTTTTTACAGGTCTTAAGTACTTCAAATTCTATAGACTCTTTAGAACCATCCATCACAGCTTGAAATGTTACTGTATGCCTAACAAGTAAGTCAGAGCCACGCTGTCTTTTGGTTCTTCGACTACGCCCTCCTGAGCCAAAAATTGATCCAAAAACACTCTCGAATCCACCTCCAAATAAATCTTCTATACTAATATTAACTCCTTCAAAACCACCAGAACCGAATGGTGAACCACCAGGTCGATTATGCCCATAAGTATCATATTTTCTCTTTTCATTTGCATCTGAAAGAATTGCATAAGCCTCTTGAACTTCTTTAAATTTAATTTCTGATTCTGCATCTCCCTGATTCTTGTCAGGATGATATTTACGAGCAAGGCTACGGAATGCATTCTTTATTTCAGAAGCACTGGAATTTCTTTGTATTCCAAGAATTTCGTAGTAATCTCTCTTAGCAGACATGTACTCACCCAAACATTCGTTTAATCGGTCCTCTTTGAATAGTTGCATCCTCAAGATAGGTATGTTCCGCAAGAGGTACAGTAAGGATTAGTAGAATTATTCAATGTACCACACTCTTTACAAGGTATAACAGACTTAGTTAAATTTGAAGAAACAGGCATATCCCAATGATTATCAGAATTACTAGAATCAATATTTAATTTAGTACTTGCCTTGTTTCTCTTAATCTCTTTCTTTTGTAGTTTGATTTTTTTTCTCTCCAATCTTTTTGATGCTGATTTTTCTATTCTTTTAGTTAAAAAAGACTTTTTTGATATACTTTTCCCTGTATCTAATATAGTTTCGTCGATGATTGTATTGACACCTCGGTGATGAGTCACTATTTCAATATCTAAATCATCGTCTACTTCTGATTCTGAAGATTCAATATTCAACGAACCAATATTACCTGACATTTTTGCTTGAACTAATACTGCTTTACGTCCTTTAGCATTAGATTTAGCATCATTTTCAAGTTTCAATATTGCATTTTCACTCTTATCCCAAAGTCCTTTATCTTCTAGAGAATAAGACTTACCCAATCTTTTAATTACCGCTGATCTATGATATTCGTGATCTTGAACTACTCCATATTTCATGTACATCAGAATACCAATTAATAGAGCACAAATATGAATACCGACTTCAAGTATTATATCATTAGAGATTACTTCATTCACAGTGGGTAATCCGTATCTAATAGCGATTACACAAACAGTTGGCATCAAAAAAAGCGCCGCCGCTATAGTACCTGAGCGCTCAACCATGATACTTCTCAACAACTATTCAATTTCAATCATTCGTGTAGTTGGGAGAATATTTATGCAGAGGACTCATGACTGTTTTCATTGTGCGGTAAGCTATGGAGCCACACATAAGCATCTCATCTCTAGTCCAACCATATGAAAATGCTGAAAAAGTTGTTGAATCTATCAATGTTTTTTTCCCAGACTGGAATACACCACAAGTCCCAAAAAATGGAACTTTTCCGAGTAAAAATAAAAATATAATTATTAGTGGTGAATCTAAAAGTTTAGAATATTTATTAAAACAAATAAGAATACAAAGAATACTAGATACTGCATTAGACATAATGTGTATGAATTTAGAATCTGATTCAACAGTATTCGATATTTCGAGACAAGCAGCAATGTCCGGAAAGGTTTCATTCGCTCTAGATAAAAATATTCTTGGTGGTAAAATTACAGTAAGTATCACTGGTGATGATTTAGGACTGTGGTTAGAACAGCAGACTTGGCATGAAGGAAGGAATGAGATACCGAGATTCCAAGGCGATGAGTATTCCATGAGATATGATGGGGAACCAACCGAATGGTTCGATAAAAGAGGGCGACCTACATTAAATCCTGATGAAGACTAGGTAATCCTTCATTAAACCATTTTTCTAGTATAGGCAAATCAGCAGGTAGCCACTTGACATCTAGTAATTCTTCTCTAGATAGCCATTTCATACCATCATGTTCAACCAATGTAATTTCATCTTCAGATATTATTCCACAGTTCAGTATCGTCAAATCAATTTGTTTGTCTATATAATCAAAAACTATATTCTCTTCAATTTGAGTAGGTATAACATGAACATTAAGTTCTTCATATAATTCTCTAGTAAGAGCTTGATATGGATTTTCACCCAAATCTACCTTCCCACCTGGAAATTCCCACCAACCACTCCATTGATCTCCTTTGGGTCTCTTACATGAAAGAACTCTGCCCTGTTTATCGAAAATCAAGCCTCCAACAACAAATAATTTAGGTTTAGCAATCATACAATCAATTATACTTTCAACAACTTCTAATTGTTTCATGAAATTAATTTTTTTTTCATTAGGTAAATGGATGAAAATAGTTGGGACCGGTTGATTACCCATACTCCTATTAGATACTGTAGATAATGTGGTAAAATAAGTTTCATTACAAATAAAACGACCAGGATCGACACTCCAAGAAACATTTTTCTGATCTAAGAATTTTTGATTAATAATATTCATAGGAGCAGTTGTTTCATAAATCTCCATATCATTTTGTATTATTTGACCAGAAGTAATACACCTTCCTGAATTATCATTTTCAGTCATTTTGTATTCATTATATGCATATCTCTCTAAAGAGATATTTTCTCTAGAATTCGAAAGACCAAGGTGAATAATTGCATCAAATTTTTGACCATTAATTATTTTTTTTGCAGTTAAGTTAGAACCTTGTTCGCTGACAGGTAGTAATAATGTATGAAGTTCGAATGGTCCATAATCCCTATTTCGCATGAATTGAATTATTTTTTCCGACACATTTTCATTAAAATTAGAAAATTTAGGATATCCCGTGACTAACACAATCGGTAGACTCATGAGTTACACGAGAAGTGTTTGATAGTTGGCGTTTTCCCATACATCGAATAGTTATATTCATCATTCGATGGCTGTTAGCGGTAATATGACAGAGGAGCTCATGGTTAGTCTTGCGGAAGATTATGAGCCGAAAAAAGCAAACCCATTAGGAGTAATTGGAGTTATTTGGAGTGAAATCAATGGAGGAATAGGCCCTTGGGGGACTGTGAGGCCATTGTTCACATTAATGATAGCCATTATTCCATT
>Ga0209425_10001247_pt1 | contig 29679 bp, 23 predicted proteins | sample COG_05_FD_184749 | JGI IMG/M metagenome (GOLD analysis project Ga0209425, IMG submission 184749) | Pelagic Microbial community sample from North Sea - COGITO 998_met_05 (SPAdes) (version 2) | ecosystem: Environmental > Aquatic > Marine > Neritic zone/Coastal water | place: Helgoland, sampling...
CTATCTCTAAATGCATGGTGTGTTCCCCCTGCCATGTTTGCTGCAACCGCTGCACCATTATAAATGTCATCCAATGCACATAAGCTACCACCTGTTAGCAGCAGAGTTCGCTTAATAATTTTATTGGTCCACGGTTTAAGACCAATTTCACGCACTTGTTTTTCTGATAAATCTGAGCTTAAAAATGCGTCGACATATTCTTTAGCATGTGCTCTGTAAATATCTTTTGTATCTACTTCGCTTGGAGTTTTAATGGTAATAATATTTGAGAATTCGCTGACTGCCAACTTCTCTTTAATTAAATCATAGCGCTCCCTGGGAAACGTAGACTTTGAATCAATTCCTTTTGTATATAGTGGGTGATAATAAATATTCATAGATAGTAGGTGGTGCGTTAATTTTTGATAAATTTAACTTATAAAGTTATTTATATACTTTTCGCCATAGTCATCTAACTGAAATTCGATATTTAAAGTGCATATTGTAATGCCACTCAAATTTAAACCATCTAATCTAACAAGGTCTTTTTCTGTGGTAATAATTATTTCAGCGTTATTCTTTTCTAGGGCTTCTTTAAAATCATAAATATCAGTTTGCTTGAATTCGTAATGGTCAAAAAAAGAAATTTTAGAAACCACGTCAATGCTGATATCTTCCAAAGATCGATAAAAATTTTTGGTGTCAGCTATTGCTGAGACTGCAACTGCTTTTATGTTAGACGTAGGCTCATATACGGTTAAGCCGTTTTTTGAAAAACCATTTAATTTAATTGAACTATAAAAAATGGGTAGATTGGTTTTTTTTGCACGGTTTAATATCTTTTGAGGTGGTTGTAATTTATCAGACTTAGTAAAAATAATAATATCTGCTCTTTTTAAATGCGACATTGGCTCTCTTAATAAACCATGAGGAATTAACTTATAATCAGATAATGGTGCTTGGCTATTTAACAAGACAACATCTAGATCTCTTTCTATAGCACGATGCTGAAACGCATCATCTAAAATAATTATATCAGGTTGAAATTTTTCAACAATATAAGTTGCTCCGCGGTACCTATTTTGATCTACAACAACAGGAACATCCTCAAGTTTCTTAGCAATTAAAGTTGGCTCATCACCAAAGTTTCTCCAATCAATTTTTTTGTTTTTTCCAGCTGTTACTAGCTGTGTTCCAGCTGTTTTTCTTCCATAACCTCTACTTAAAACTGCAACTTTATATTTTTTGTTTTTAAGTAAATTGGCAAGATAGATCACCGCAGGTGTTTTACCGGTCCCTCCTGCTGTTATATTTCCAATACTTATAATTTTAGCTGGTACGCTTCTTGAAACGAAAAAATTAAAATTATAAAAAAAATTTCTCCAAAAAATTACCCCCCAATAAAATATGGTTACTGGAAAAAATAAAAATTTTGCTCGTGTTTCAGTTATCCTTGACCAGGCCGACATCTTCATTCACTTTATTTTCAAGATTATCAAGTGATCTTTTTAGACGCATGGAACAATCTTCAAATGCATCATCTTTTGAAAAAGTTAAGGGTTCACCAAATAATAAATATGTTTTTGCAAATGGCTTTGTAAGATAAAACGTGTCCCAATTTTTAAAAGACCAGCGGCGAGTTGATTGGCCTGCAACAGGAATAATAACCGCCCCTGTTTTTTGAGCAGCTCTTATTGCTCCAGGTTTTGGAATTTTAGCGGGACCCTGCGGGCCATCTGGGGTGATTGCAAATACGTTTTTATTTTGCCTCAGTATTTGAATCATTTCAATATAGGCTTTTTTACCCCCATCAGTTGACGATCCTCTAATAACATTCCAACCTAGTTTTGATCCAATTCGTGAAATTATTTCCGCATCGGGATGATGGTTGCCTGCTAATCCAAAAAACCCTTTTTTGGAAAGACCCATAAATACGGTTAATAAAGTATTATGCCATGAGGCAATTATAACAGATTTACCATTATTGAGTGCATCTTTATAATAGTGGTCACCCTCAACTCTCCAATTATTTGTATTATAAAAAAATCTAAGAAAAAGTGGCCCCAACATACCTCCAAAAAATACCAGTAATTTATTTTTTAATCTTTTTTCGTTTTTTGGATTAGCCATTTACGTCCTGCTTAATATTGCCTCTGCTGCTCTGTCGTAAACACCGGGTATACCTAAAGACCTTCTAACTTCACTCATTCCATCTAGCATATTTTTACGCTCTACTGTTTCATTTAGCAATGGTAAAAGTGAATTAACAATATTGCGTTGATTTGCCTTGTGCTGCAAAAACTCAGGTACAATAATTCTTCCTCCGATTAAATTAACCATAGATATAAAGGGCGCTTTATTGACCAAACTAGAAATTAAATAAGACATAGATGATAATTTATAGCACACAACTTCTGGTGTATCCATAATTGCACATTCCAGTGATGCCGTTCCTGATGTTGTTATTGCTGCTTTAGAATATTGCATTGCACTATATACATCATCAGATTCAATAAGAATATTGCTAGGCACATCTAAAGAGACATTATCTGCTTTCGTTACAATAACTTTTAAATTTTTTACACTCTTCGCTACTTCTTTTGCGCATTTAAGGTAAAGCGAAAGATGGCGATCGACCTCTTGTTGCCTACTTCCAGGAATAATTGCTAGAAGAGTGTCGTCTTCATTTATGCTATGCTTCAAATAAAAATCCTTTTTAAGTGTTTTGGGTGTTAACCCTTCACTGAAAGGATGCCCTACGTAGTTTGTAGGGATATCTCTCTTTTCAAACCATTCTTGTTCAAATGGAAAAATGCTCAATGATTGATCTATATATTTATGAAAGTATTTTTTTCTATTTTCTTTCCACGCCCATAGCTGAGGCATGATAAAGTAGGATATCGGTATTCCATGCGGCCGGGTATTTTTTGCTAATCGTAAATTAAATCCCGGATAATCTATTAAAATTATTCTATTAGGTCTAATTAGCTTTATTTTTTCAAGAGACTCACCCATTACATTTATCATAAAGGGTAGGTGTTTAATTACTTCTGTAAATCCCATTATTGCTAAATCATTAACATGGTGCATGACTTCTAAACCTGATGATATCATTCTGTCGCCCCCATGACCAATAAAGGACGCATCCGGATGTAATTTTTTAATTGAATTAATCAGATTTGAACCGTGTAAATCGCCTGATTGTTCTCCAGCAACGATAAAAAATTTTAGTGAATCTTGATTCATTGGCTAGGTGACATTATGAACTATATCAATATAAATAATTAATTCTAACAACTATTAATGTTAATATAAATGTAACGTTTTGGAGTGTTCTTTTTTCAGTCTTAATTAGTTTAAGTAATGGCAAAGGTTTTCTATCGTCATCTGTTTTCCAGCTTGTAAACCTAGGAACAATTGCTCGTACATTATTTTTATAGGTTGTGTAATCTGATCCAAAAAGCTCATCAAGCTTTTCCTCTTCCAAAGAAATTATAAGCGAATATTGAATAATGAAAAAAGACATTGTAGCCAATGCCATAAGTATTAGGTTGGGTGAACCGGCAACAATTACAATACCTAAGTACATCAACATATTACCAACGTAAATTGGATTTCTAACAAAACCATACGGCCCAGCAGTACAAAGTGATGGAGCTCCAACGCTTGTTGTTCTTGTTTCTCCTCCGGCATAAGACACTGACCACATTCTAATTAATTCTCCCGCTAGGAGCACTGCAAACCCCAAAAGGATATTCTGATTGTCAGGTTGAGCAAAGTAAATGATGCTAACTGCAATTGGAATTGGGGTAAAGCTTCTATTTTTAAAAAAGAAATTTCTAATATCCATTTATCTTAAATCCTCAAGTATTTTATCATGAATTTTAATAGCTACATCCAGCGCTTGTTTTCCTGCAAACCCGTCCACCATCGGTTTTTCTTTTCCAAGAACTGCATTTATATAATTTTTAAGTTCTGCTTTCAAAGCATCGGTTTTTTTTACTGTGGGTTTCTCATAAAAAATCTGTCTATGCTTTCCATCTGCACCCACTAAAGGTGCTGACATTATTGCCTGGGGATCATTTTGGGTAGCGCCCATGGCTTTATAAACCTCAGATATACCTGCAAGAAAGTCTATTGTAACATATAGGTCTTGTTGAAACATTTTGATTTTTCTAACTCTGTCTTTCGCAACTCTGCTCGATGTAATATTCGCAATTGACCCATTTTCAAATTTAATACGGGCGTTAGCAATATCGACTGAGTTTGTCATTATAGATACACCATTAGCATAGATTTCTTCAACAGGTGAGCTAATAAACGAAAGAATTAAATCTATATCATGAATCATTAAATCCAAAACAACAGGTACGTCTGTACCACGACTAGTAAATGGAGCCATCCTGTGAACCTCAATATATTTTGGCTCAATCTCAAGATTAGATAATGCCAATAACGCAGGGTTAAATCGCTCTATATGTCCAACCTGAATAATAGTACTATGTTTCTTTGCTAATTCAATTAAGTATTCTGCATCATCCACACTTGAGGTTATAGGTTTTTCTATAAAAACGTGTTTCCCTTTTTTGATACACTTCTCTGCAACGGAGCGGTGGGTTGGTGTTGGTGTAACAATAGAAAGGGCTTCAACATTTTCCAATAAACTATCTATAGAATCAAAAGATTTCGTATTTAGTTTCTTAGATATTTCTTCAGCTCTTTGTGTGTTAGAATCAAAAAGGCCAACGAAATTAGCATTTTTTATTTTTGTTAAATGAGAAGCGTGGTGAACACCGAGATGACCTACACCTATAACACCTATATTTACCTGTTTTGACATGATAGTTTGTTTTTGAACAATATAAATTTACTTACTATTAACTAGAAATTAGCAAACTTATAAATACTTGCATTTAAATAAGCTTTGAGGCAATTTAAATCTAACTTTATCCGAGCGTATCAAAAAATTAGAGAATACCGTTATGAATGATAATTCTAAAATATCTGTAGGCCTTTTAATACCTGCGGTTTCAATAATCGCATTTGTTTCTATGCTTTTTAGTGAAAACTTTATTGGTGCACTTTTTGTAGCGATTGGTGGTATGATGGTTTGGTTTGCATATTCAGCTGTGATGAATGCAAAAATGCCAGACATTACTGGAAATATTGTGATGGTCTTTGGTGTGCTTCTTGCTAGTGCATTTTTTTTGAATTATGGTCTTTCAACAAATATGTTTGGAGGTTTTGAAGTTAAGCTAGAAGGCGTTGTTGGATCTGTATTAATATTATTTTTTACTGTTCTAATGGGTGTTCTATTTAAAAATAATTCTCAGAACTTTTCCTACAAATCTTCAGCTTTGAAAGTTCCTCCCGTTAAGAAAAACGATAATGAAAAAGCGGTTAATTTACCAGATGAAGATGATAGCGGAGGGTATGATTATGAATACGATTATGATGATGGTTATGATGTGGAAGATTTAGAAGACTATTACTACGATGAAGAATACGAAGAAGAGGAATACGAAGATTAAGACAAGACTATAGACAGTTCACTTTTAATATCCGATATTATTCCTAATACCCTTTTATTTTTCTTCATTTTTTCATCAATTACTTTACATGCATGGAGAACTGTTGTATGGTCTCTGCCACTAAAATGCATACCAATACTTGCTAGAGATGATCCTAAAATATCCCTACAAAGATAAATCGATATTTGTCTAGCTTCCACAATCTCAGCTCTTCTACTCTTACCAACAATTTCGGGTTCGTTAACATTTGTTAAGCCTGACACTTTGCGAATTATTTCTTCCACAGTAACTTCGGATGCAGAAATATGGCCAACTCTCTCTTTGATTACTTTTTTTGCTAAATTATAATCGATTTCTTGGTTAGATAAAGATGAATGAGCGAGAAGTCGTATAATTGTACTTTCAAGATCTCTGATATTATTTTTTATGTGACTGCCTATTAACTCTATAATATCATAAGGAAGTTTCAAACCATTTATTTCTGCTTTCTCCATAACAATTGCAACTCGCGTCTCATAGTTTGCAGGTTGGATGTCAACTGCTAGCCCAGAACTGAAACGTGATAGAAGCCTATCCTGCAAACCAATCATTTCCCCTGGATATCTATCTGCGGTTAAGACTATCTGTTTACCAGCTTGAAAAAGCTCGTTAAATGTATGAAAGAACTGTTCTTGAGTTTGCTCTTTGCCTTGAAAAAATTGAATATCGTCAATTAAAAGAACATCTGCATTGCGATACGATTTAGAAAACTCAACTGTTTTATTTTTTTGAATTGATGAAATAAAGTCTAAGGTAAATTTTTCGCTTGAAGCACAAACAATGTTCTTTTGTGGGTCATCATCTAATATACCGTTTCCAATTGCGTGAAGAAGGTGGGTTTTACCCATACCAACTCCACCATAAATTACTAGCGGATTAAATGATTGTTGTCCTGGCTCCTGCCTTACATTTTTTGCAGCGGCTTTAGCAAATTGATTGTGAGTTCCCTCAATAAAAGACGAGAAAGTATAATTTTCATTCATTAGTCTCTTAGCTTTATTGCGGGTATAACCCCTTTCGTTTTCATTTTTTTCATTAGGGTTTTCTTCAACCGCAAATTGATTTTGCGGAGATACAGTGTATTTAATTGTAAGTTTATCGGGGTATTCTTTTTTAACAGATTTTTCAATTATTTCTAAATAATGGGACTGAATCCAATCATAAAAAAATTGGTTCGGTAGCTCAAGTAATAATCTGCCATCATGTATTCCCATAGATTTTATTGGTTCGAACCAAGTAGAGTATGCATGACTAGGATGGTTTTTTTTGAGCTCACCCTGAACAATTTTCCAAATGTCTTTATTATCTGTCATTTATATCTTTTCCACAGGTTATCCACAACCTATATGAAATTAAAATTATGTAGTTTTTTCAATGCAATACAATAATCTTTTCTTAAAATAAACACGATATTGAGAAAAAACTCAGTATGGTGTTTTAATTGGTCTAAAGGATAAAAATAAGTAATTTCATCGTCTTAATTCGGAGGTAATAATGAAGCGAACATATCAACCTAGCAAAAGAAAGAGAAAGAACAAGCACGGTTTTCGTGAGCGTATGTCCAGCGTTGGAGGAAAGCGTGTGCTTTCCAGACGACGAAAAAAAGGAAGAAAAGTTCTATCTGCTTGATTTTGTGCTAATGGTTTTAAATAAAATTTTAACAAATGTCTTAGTGTCCCTTATACGGGTCTACCGTATAGTCATTTCACCTTTTATTGGTTCTAATTGTAGATTTGATCCCACATGTTCATTATACGGCATTGAAGCTTTAAAAGTGCACGGCCCAATCAAAGGAATGGTTCTTATTTTTAAAAGAGTTATCAGGTGTCATCCTTTCAATAAGGGTGGAATAGATCCGGTTATAAAATAGTTCATGGATAGACAATCTCTACTCGCTTTTCTTTTAATTGGTATAATTATTGTTTTTTATCCATGGTATATGAACCTTGTATCCCCTGTTGAAGTAGGTGTTTCAGAAGAATATGTTGTAGAACAAAAACCTGAACCTTTATCTTTAGAGTCACCGGGCCCGCAAAATTTCGAAGAATTTAAAGTCGAAAAATCATCACCTGTTGAAACAATAGATATAAAAACCAATCTTTACAACCTTGAGATGTCGAATAAAAATGGTGGTTCATTAGTAAGTTATTCACTGTTTAAATACAATGACCATCTAGGCAAACCTGTTAATCTCATAGATGATATTAATATTGATAATTTATTACTTGGTTTTGTTTCAGTAGATGGAGATAAAACTTCACTCAACCATAACTGGTCTTCTTCAAATAAAAGGGGATTTTTATCAGTTGATAGAGGTCAAAAAACATTAATGTTTACAACGGTCCATCAGGGTCAAAGTATTAAAAAAATATTTACCTTTTATTCAGATTCATATAATATTGATATAGACGTTGTATTTGAAAACCCCTCAAAATTTATATCTAGGGACCAGTATACTTTTAGGTGGTCTGGTGGCCTTCCCCCTACTGAAAAAAATATCACCAATGATTTTCAGTTTTTTGAAGGTTTTGCCTCTCTAGGTGGTGAGCACATGGGTTCCAAACCCAAAAAAGGTAAAGTGTCTGAAGAAAGTCAAAAAGGCTCAACTCTATGGACCGCTATTAAAACTAAATATTTCTTATCTGCAATAGTACCAAGTGAACCCGGAATAGCTGCTAAGATTGAGAGTGAACTTGTTGACAAACGTCCTATTTATAATACTGAAATCACACAAAGAGCATCTAGTGAAAACAACTTTACTGTTTATCTTGGGCCATTGGATTACAGCAACCTTAAAGATTTTGGTGTCGGCCTTGAAAGTAATGTTGATTTGGGTTGGGCGCTATTTAGACCAATTGGTCAACTTATAAGCTGGTTGTTATCAAAGATGTACGCTATCATACCAAACTATGGCATTGTTGTAATTCTTTTTGCGTTTTTAATTAAACTTCTATTAAACCCACTTACAGTAAAAACTTTTGAATCAACACGTAAAATGCAATCTCTAGCACCTGAGATAAATAAGATAAAGGAAAAATATAAAAACGATCCACAAAAAATGAGTAGAGCTCAAATGGAATTATATAAAAGTTCTGGTGCTAACCCAATGGGTGGATGTTTACCTATGCTTATTCAAATGCCTATCCTTGTCTCTGTTTTTTCTATATTTAGATCTAAAATTGAATTTAGAGGCGCTCCATTTTTTTCCTGGATTAATGATTTAAGCGTTCCTGATACTTTATTTGAAATTGGTGGATTTCCTATAAACATACTTCCTGTTCTTATGGGTTCTACAATGTTTATCCAACAACAGATGATGGCCGCACCTAACGCCGATGCAAATCAAAAAACCATGATGTATGTTATGAATGTATTCTTTTTGTTTCTTTTCTATAGCTTTCCATCTGGCCTAAATCTTTATTATTTTGTTTTTAATTTACTCTCAATTATTCAACAAAAATATCTGATACCCAAACCAGCTGAGGTCGCTATGGGTGTTTCTATAAAAAAATGATGAATGGGGATGCTACATTTGTGGCCCCCGCAACACCTTTTGGACATAGCGGAATTGCGGTTGTCCGCATTAATGGTCCTCTTGCATGTCAAATACTATCCATACTTTCTAAGCAGAAACTAGCTGATACGCGATACGCAAAACTAACCAACCTTTACGATGATAATGGTCAATTAATAGATGAATGCGTTGTAACAAAATTTCAATCACCCGCTTCGTATACTGGTGACGATTTAATTGAAGTATCATGCCATGGTAGCCCAGTGATAGTTGATAAAATTATTAAGACTATTATAAATAATGGAGCTAGACTTGCAGAACCAGGTGAATTTACTAAACGTGCTTTTATTAATGGCAAAATCGACCTTTTACAAGCTGAAGCAGTAGGTGCATTGATTAAATCAAAATCTGAGGCTGCAGCGCGTATTAATAGACAAACTCTTGGAGGTGCGCTATCTAAAGACCTAAACAATATCAACTTAGACCTAATAAGCGTTGTTGGAAAAATTGAACATGCAATTGATATTATAGAATCAGAAATTGAGATTACTTTTTACCGGGAAAGAATTTTAGAAATTGATAAAATAATCAAAAACTCCCAAAGGATTTTATCCACATTCAAAGCTGGAAAAATGCTAAACGAGGGAATTAGAGTTGTAATTACAGGAAAACCAAATGTTGGCAAGTCAACACTGATAAATTATCTTTCAGGTACTGAAAAAGCAATAGTAAGCAATATTCCGGGGACTACAAGAGACATTGTAGAATCTATGATAACTATTAGTGGGGTTCCTGTCCGTTTCGTTGATACTGCTGGAATTCAAGTTACAGACGACAAAATTGAAAAGATTGGTATTAATAAAGCAAATTATGAGATTAACTCAGCTGATTTAGTTTTATACATTTATGACGATCCAAAACAACTAGAATTTCCCAAATTTGATTGTCCAAGTATCTATATTTTTAATAAGATAGATTTACATAAAAATATTGAAGATACTGATTCTATTATACATATATCAGCTAAATCTGGCCTAAATGTTGATTTTTTATTAAAAAAAATAAAAAAAACGATGTCAATAAACCCGATATCGACAGACACACCCCACCTTATATCTCAACATCAATATAACGCCATAAATAAATCACTAAAGTCTCAAGAAAAAGCAAAACAACTTTTAAAATTCACATCACCGGAGTTGGAGCTTGTTGCTTTTGAATTAAGAGCCTCAATCAATGCAATCGATGTTGTTTTAGGTAAAACTTCCCCTGATGACATATTAAACAATATCTTCAGAACTCTTTGCGTTGGAAAATAGTTTCACGTGAAACATAATAATATTTTTGAAGTTGTTGTTTGTGGTGGAGGGCATGCAGGAATTGAGGCAGCTTTAATGTTAAACAGGTTTAATATTAGAACTGCTCTCGTGACAATTGATCCACATGCAGTAGGACGCATGTCTTGTAACCCCGCTATAGGCGGCTTGGCAAAAGGTCAAATTGTAAAAGAAATTGATGTTTTGGGTGGATTAATGCCTTATGCCACCGATCAAAGTGCATTACAGTATAAGATTTTAAATCGCAGCAAAGGTAAATCTGTGTGGTCTCCGAGAGCTCAAGTAGATAAAAGACTTTATGAGACATTTGTTTCAAATACCATTAAAAACGCAAAACATTTAACTGTTTTGAAGGGCGAAGTTGTTAATATAAATATTAATAACAACAAAATTACAGGTGTAACGCTTAGAAATAAGAGCAAGATAAAGTGTTCAGCTACCATACTTACATGCGGTACGTTTCTTAACGGGCTTCTTCATATAGGTCAAAAAAAAATCAAAGCTGGTAGAATGGGTGAAAATGCCGCAGAAGGAATAACTGAATCTCTTTTAGGTTACGGTTTTAAAACTGGAAGACTTAAAACTGGAACCCCACCAAGACTAGATGCTTCAACTATACATTGGGATAAAATGGACTTAGCGCCGGGAGATACGAACCCTATACCTTTTTCTTACAGAACAGAGAGTTTTAAACCAAAAAATATACCATGTCATACGGTATATACATCAATAGAGTGTAAAGATATAATCAAAAAAAACATGCACAAAAGCCCAATGTTTACTGGAGATGTTTCAGGTGTTGGGCCGAGGTATTGCCCATCGATTGAGGATAAAATACACAGGTTCAGTCATCACGATCAGCACATGTTATATCTAGAGCCAGAATGGACAAACTCCAACCAAATATATGTAAACGGATTTTCTACAAGCCTTCCTGAGTATGTACAATTAAAAGCTTTACGATCAATAGAGGGTTTGAGTGAGGTTAAATTATTAAGGCCAGGTTATGCTGTAGAATATGATTATATACTACCATCACAACTAAAATCAACGCTTGAAACAAAAAAAATAAATGGACTATTCTTAGCAGGACAAATAAACGGCACGTCTGGATATGAAGAGGCGGCTGCACAAGGTCTAATGGCAGGCATAAACGCTAAATCGTTTATTTACAACGAACAGGGTTTAACACTGAAAAGAAATGAAGCATATATAGGGGTACTAATTGATGATTTAATAACAAAAGATACTGATGAGCCCTATAGAATGTTTACTTCAAGAGCAGAATATAGAATATTACTACGTTTTTCTAATGCACATAGCAGACTTATTAATAAAAGCATTAAAAATGAACTCATAGATAAAGAACTACGGGTTAAAATAAATGAAATATTGAAAACAATTGAAACCGTAAAGAAAAACATAAACAAAAGTGTAGACATACAAACAGCAAATAAAATATTAAAGTCCTCAAAAGAGAAAACAATAAAATTCAAACAATCGTTAAAAAAACTGCTTAAAAGACCGGGTGTTGGTATAGGCACTATTATAAGAAATTCAGAGGTTGTGTTGAGGGGTATTGAAATAAACAAAGAAACGCTAGAGGAAGTCTTAATAGAGATTGAAGCATTAATTAAATACAATGGGTATATAAAAAGACAGGATAAACAAATAGCAAAAATTGCAAAAAGTGAACGATTGAAAATTCCTGAAGATTTTGATTACTTGCGACTTAAAAATATATCAAACGAAGGGCGAGAGAAACTGTCTAACATAAAACCAGAGAATCTGGGGCAAGCAATGAGAATATCAGGAATAACACCAGCAGATATATCGGTGTTATCAGTAATGCTAACCAAATAAATGTTTCACGTGAAACGATGAAAAAAACAAAACTAATTAACTATATCACAAAACAAAAAATAATAAGAGATATTATTATAGGTATTAAAAAAAGTGAAGTAGAAATAACAACAGATTCAGTAGAAATAACATCTCTAGTTCTTGAAGCAATACATTTAAAAATAGGAGGTACACTTGGGGTTATATATAAAGAAGAAACGATGTTCGATAGATGTTGGAAAGAATATCAATACAAAAAAGAAAGAGATGTATTTGGGTTTACTGAAAATATTAACAAAAGATTAGAAGTTGAAGGGTTTAAGTCGGTAGAGGATGAAAACTTTGAAATAGCAAACAGATCACTTTTAAATAATAAAAATGGTTTGTACTTAGCATCTGAAAAAGGATTAACAAGAACTAAAATAAAGCGTCCAAAACCGGAGAACGATATAAAGATAAAGGTTGGGGAAAAATTAAACAGAGAAGAGTTATTTAAAAAACTAGATAGTTGGGGATACACATTCTCTGATTGGTGTTCATCAAAAAACATGTACGCCTCTAGAGGTGGAATAATTGATATATTTCCACTAATCCACAAAAGCCCTGTTCGATTAGAACTTGAAGGTTCAACTGTTGTTTCTATGAGAGTTTTCAACACTATAAGCCAGGAATCAATAAAAAAGATAAAAGAAACAATAATACAAGAACCGTTAAGCAATGAAAAAGGGGTTGACGAAGAGACTCTAGGTGATTTATTTAAATCAAACATTGATAATGTATTATACATAACATCAACTTTTAGCGAAAAAAAATTAATTAAAGAAAACACATTTGACTTGTTTTGTGAAAAACTTTCAAAAAAAACACTTCCAATTCGATTAATAAATAAAAAAATAAATGATTACAAAAACAAGGTTGACCGAGTTTTTGTTTTTCGAGGTGTTAAAATAAATAAAAACCTAGAAGACGATATTCAGAGATGTGATATGGTTTTTGGAGAAAATATTAAATGTATTGCTCTTAATGCTGTGTTTTTAGGTACACCAGGAACCACACAAAAACACAAAAATATTAAGATTAATAACACACAACAAAAACGCGTTATGAGCCTTGATGATATTAAGTGGGGTGATGTATTAGTTCATCAAGATTATGGTTTAGGGGTTTATCGTGGATTAGAAAAACTAGTTGGTGGGAACGAAAACATTAAAATTGAGTATGTTGGTGGTGCAAACGTTTTTGTTCCAATTGATAAATTTAATAGGGTCCATAAATATATTGGTCCTGGTGGATCAACACCAAAACTAACAAAACTTGGAACCGGGACGTGGGAGAAACAAAAACTTACAACAAGGAAAAGTGTGGATAGAGTTGTATCTCATTTAATTGAAAATTTTAAAGCTAAACAAAAACCTAGGGGGTTTATTTATAGTGGTGATGACGAATTAATTCAACAAGTTGAAGACACTTTTCCTTATATCGAAACACCAGATCAGGCTAAATCAATCGAAGATGTTTATATAGACATGTCAACCGACAAACCAATGGACAGGTTGATTTATGGGGATGTAGGTTTTGGTAAAACAGAGGTTGCTATACGAGCTGCTATATTAGCAATAACCTCTGGTAAGGGTGTGTTTTTTCTTGCACCCACAACAGTGCTTTCAAACCAACATTATATTACATGTGTTAATAGGTTGGCTCCGGCAGGTGTCAGGGTAGAGCTTTTATCTCGCTTTAAAACAAAAAAAGAACAATCTCAAATTTTAGAGAGCTATAATAAAGGCCGTGTAGACATGTTGGTTGGAACGCATAGGCTTTTAAGTGTTGATGTAAAAACAAACAATCTCGGTTTGTTGATTGTTGATGAAGAACACAGGTTTGGTGTTAAGCACAAAGAGGTTATACGTAGAATTAAAAACGGGGTTGATGTGTTAACATTAACAGCGACGCCAATACCAAGAACACTACAACAGTCTTTGGTTGGGATAAGGGACACATCTAAAATAGAAACTCCACCACAAGACAGGTTACCAATTAAGACATATATCAACAGGTTTGATTGGGTTGATATAAAAAATAAGATAAAATATGAAACAAATAGGGGTGGCCAGGTTTATTTTATACACAACGAAGTTGAAAGTATACCGTTTATTGTTGAAAGATTATCTACCGATTTTCCAAACATTAATATATCTGGCGCGCATGGTCAGATGGCTAGTGGACCACTAGAAAAAATTGTGTTGGGGTTTTTTAAAAAACAGGTAGACGTATTAGTGTGTACCACAATTGTAGAGTCTGGTTTGGATGTTAAAAATGCAAACACGATTATAATAAACAACGCACAAAATTTTGGCCTATCTCAATTATATCAAATACGGGGGCGAGTGGGGCGCGGTAGTCGTCAAGCTTTTTGTTATTTATGTATTCCATCAAAAACAAAACTTCTTCCAGACGCATATCAAAGATTAAAGACCATGGAATACTTCACAAACCTAGGGTCGGGTTACCATGTTGCGATTAAGGATTTAGAAATTCGCGGAGCAGGAAATGTTTTTGGGTACGAACAAAGTGGACAAATGCTACAGGTTGGTTTAGAGCTTTATAATAAAATCTTATCTGAGGCAATTTCAAAAGAAACGGGAGAAAACAAGAATAGTAATGGTGAGGTAGTGGTAAGTTTTGACCAAGAGTCTTTAATTAGTGTGGAATATATGCCAGCGGCTCAAGACAGGTTGCGTTTTTATCAAGAGCTTGTTGGTGCAAAAAACAATGAAGACATAGTTAATATTAAAAACCGTATTGTGGATCAATTTGGCGTTGTTGATAAATCAATAGAAAATTTGTTTTTAGTAACTGGGGTGCGACTTTTTTTAAAAGGAACACCCGTTAGGAAGTGTGTTATAGTGAAAGGGAGTGTTGGTTTTAATATCAAAAAGGATGTTGATATAAATATTGGAAAGTTTGTTGAGCTTGTTAGTATTTATTCAAAAAAGATAAAAAAAGAACATTGTTTTGAACTTGTTGGTGGTGAAACAAGAGTGGTTTTTAACAAGACGGGGGGTGGTGAGTTGTTGAAAATTGTTGATGGATTTGCCAGGTTGTTTAATGGGTCGGTGGTGAATTAATTTATAACATGAAATCTTTGCCGATAGTTTTAATTTTTATTTCTTGTGGTTTTTTCGAAACAAAAAACAACACTAACGAACCTTTGTTTTTAGCTGCGAAAGATGCTGGTTTTTTAAAAGATGAGTTTGTGCAGGAGGATATAAAAAAACTTAATAGAAAAATTGTTTCAGAAAAATACATAGAAAGTTTGATGGTTGGTCGTACAGCTGTTGCTGTTTCTGAGGTTGAGGGGTATTATAAAAAAAACAAAAACGAGTTTAAAAGGTTGGGGGATGAGGCGCTAGTTTTGATGTTTGAGGGGCAAGATAAAAGTGGTGCTATAAAAATAAAAAATATTCTTGATAGGAACAATTTTGATAGCGAGCGTGTTTCAAAAACAATACAAAAACACAGTCCACGTCGGATGTTTTTAGAAAAAAGAGATTTAAGGGTGGATTTTTCGGAGCGTGTTTTTAAAAAAACTGGTGGAAGTTTTATAGTTAAAAGATCTAATGGTTTTGTTGTTTTTTATACAATAAATATTTTTAAAATGGGTACCTTGAAAGAGCTTGTAGATGTAAGTGATGGTATTCAAGTTAAAATATTAGCGTTAAAAAAATACAAACTTAAGCAAACAATAAAGGATAGTTTATATATACTATATGGAACCAATTATAAATAAAAACAGCTACATAAAAATGTTTATTGTTTTTTTGTTTTCTTTTGTGCTTTGGTCTCAACAACAAACCCCAACACAAAAAGTTGATGGGGTTGCTGCTATTGTGGGCGATAGGGTTGTGTTGTCCAGTGATATTAACCAGTCACTTGCAATGGCTGTTTTTCAACAAAAACTAGACCCAAGAAAAGATGGTGTTTTAATTGAAGAGCTTAAAAACAATATTACAAACACCGTTGTTAATAGAAAGGTTGTTTTGATTATGGCCGAACTTGATTCGGTTGAGGTAGAGGATAAAGAGGTAGACAGAAGCCTTCAACAACAAATCGACAACATTATTCAACAAGCTGGTGGTGAAACCGCAGCTGAAACTGCGCTTGGTCAGCCGTTGCGCGTTTTTAAGAGAGAGTATTGGTATGATGTTAGAGATATGCTTGTAACCCAAAAATATCAACAAACATTAATATCTAAAGTTGGTGTGAGTCGATTAGATGTTGAGAATTTTTTTGCAACATACAAAGACAGTGTTCCTTTGTTTCCAACAACAGCTAAAATCAAACACCTTTTGATTAATATTGAGCCAAACGATAAACAGGTTTTAAAAACAACAGAGCTTTTAAGGTCAATCAAAAAAAGAATTATGTCTGGTAAAAACACGTTTGAAGAAATGGCTTTACAGTACTCTCAAGACCCTAGCGCAAAAAACGCTGGAGGTTCTTTGGGTTTTGTTAAAAGAGGAACCCTTGTTACAGAATTTGAGTCTGTGGCTTTTAATTTAAAACCGGGCGAAATTAGTGAGCCCGTTAAAACCCAGTTTGGGTATCATATTATAGAAACTCAAGAAATTAGAGGGGATAAAATAAATGTAAGACATATTTTATTATCACCCCCAACAACAGAGGAAGATGAGTCTGTTGCTTATAAAAAAGCTTCAAGCTTAAAAGACTCGTCAAGCACATTAGAGGTTTTTGTTGATCTTGTAAAAACACACTCTATGGATGTTGAAACAAAAGATTCTGGTGGAAATCTTGGTTGGATAAATCCAGAAACATACCCCATCCCTGAATTTGGAATGGTTTTAGGGCAAATCAATAGTGGTGAATGTGCGGGTCCAATTCGAACAGAGCTTGGTTACCACCTTGTTTGGTTGGAGGCGTTGAAGCCTGGTGGTCTTGCGGATCTAAAAAAACACTGGACAGAAATAGAAACAATGGCTTTAAATAAAAAACAAGCAGAGTGGTTCGAGTTGTGGATAAAAAAAGCTAGACAAACCGTCTATGTTTCTATAAACAACTAGGTTATCCACAAAGATTGTTCACATTTAATTAAAAAATAAAAATAAAAAAAATAAAAAAGCTGGTTTGTTTAAAACCTGTGAGTTGTTAACTGTTTGAAGGTGTTTTTCCACATTAAGTTATACATTATACGGTTGGGTGTATATTTAATTTTCATAATAAAATAAAAAAGCGTGTTGTTGTTTTTTTTAAGTTTTAAACACTATTATAAATAATAAGTTTTAAAATATTTTTATTTTTTTAACAATAAATAAAATGTTTTTTTACTGAAAAGGTCTTGATAAAAAATTCGTTTTTAAGTAACATTGTAAGGCAGATTTATTGATTAAATATTATTAAAATCTGTTATTAATAAAATGAAATTTTCTACCTCAAAAAACGAACTACAAGCCGCCTTACAAAAACTTTCAAAAGCAACCCCAAGTAGATCAACACTCCCTATTTTAAATTCTGTCTTAGTAACTGTTTCTGAAAACGAAACAACTATTAAATCTACCGATCTAGAAATAACAGTAATAGTTAAGTTGGCAGCAAGTATAGAGACTGTTGGTAGTGTTGCTGCACCTTTACAAATGTTATCAAGTATAACAAACGAACTACCAGATGAAATGCGAATTGATTTTGAAGTTAATAGTGAAAATAAAATAAAAATTTTAACAGAATACGGTGATTACAATATTGTTGGAAAACCAGCAGACGAGTTTCCAAATACACCTGAAATTGAAACCAAAAATCAAATTGAAATAGAAGCAAGCACGTTGAAAGAAATTGTAAGCAAAACAGTTTTTGCTGTTAGTAGGGACGATTTAAAACCAGCTCTGACCGGTGTGTTGTTTAAATTTTTAAAAAACAACCTAACCGCTGTAGCGACAGATGGGCACAGATTGGTTAAATATGAAAAAACAAACGAAGAAAATATTTCGGAGTTTGGCGATATAATAGTACCAAAAAAATTTTTAAACCTATTGTTGGGCGGGCTGGATGGAGGAAAAATAAAATTAACAATAGGTGAAAACCACCTTACAACAACCATTGGTAATGACCATTACTACACCCGAATTATTGATGAGAAATTTCCAGACTTTGACGGTGTTATACCGAAAGATAACGATAAAAACCTAATCATCAACAAAAAGAGATTTTTGTCTGCAGTAAAAAGGGTTTCTATTTTTTCAAACAAATCGACTCATCAAATAGCGCTTCGGTTAAACGATGAAGACCTTCTGGTTTCAACCGAAGACCCCGAACAATCAACAAAAGCAAAAGAAAACATAAAAGGTGAATATAGTGGAGAAAACATTACCGTTGGTTATAATGCCGCATATTTAAAAGACGTCCTTTCACATATAGACGACGAAAGTATTATTGTTCAACTTAAATCACCGATTAGCGCAGCCCTTTTTCTACCAAAGAACCAAAAGGATAACACAAACATAACCATGTTATTAATGCCAATACGACTAAACGACTAGGTTGGTTTTTTTTAAAAGCCAAGCCAGCACCAACCTACTTCAAAGCAATGCCGATTCAACAAATCGAAATGATTAACTTTAGAAGTCATCAAAAAAAGGTGGTTGTATTTTCACCTGGAATAAATTTAATCTGGGGTGAAAATGGATCAGGAAAAACTTCGGTATTAGAAGCGGTTTATATATTAAGCAATGGGAAAAGCTTTAAAACAAACAAGCTCTCTGATACCATTAACACTGGAAAAAAAGAAACAATTATTAGCGCCACGTTTGATAATAAAACAACAACCCTTTATCAACCACTGGTAGGGCAAAAAAAAATAAAAACAAACAACACAATAAAAAAAACAAGAGACCTAATTGGACAAAACCCAACGGTTTTAGTTTCTCCAGAAGAGGAAAAAATAACCAAAGGCCCCCACTCTGAAAGAAGAAATTACTTTAATAGGCTTTTTTCTAATGTTTCAAAAACATACCTTATAAACCTTATTAAATACACCTCTGCTATTAAAAACAGAAACTTTTTATTAAAACAAAAAAAACAAGATGAGATAAGGGTTTGGAGTGAAACTGTTGCAAAATATGGTACAATGTTGTGGTTAGAAAAAAACACTCTTCAAAAATCGTTTAACCATGAACTGGGGTTGGTTTGTAAGGAATATAATAACAAAATTGATATAACAGTATCAACCAACACACCCGAAAACCCCACGAAAGAAAACCTCCTAAAAAACCTTCAAACACAAACCGACAAAGAAATGGTTTTAGGTAGAACTTTGTTTGGCCCACACACCGACAAATACACAATAAGTTTTAACAACAAACCTTTGCGCGGGCAAGGGTCACAAGGTGAACACAAACTCTCATTTGTTCTTTTAAAGGTTTCTGAGCACGGTTTTATTAAAAAAAAACTAAACAAAACACCAACGCTACTGTTAGATGATCTTTTTGCAAAACTTGACCTTGGTAGAGGTAATGCAATTTTTGATCTTATAAAAAAATCTGGGCAAACCATTATTACTAATACAGATTTGATTGAAGCAAAAACCCACGGTATTAATACAAAAAACCCAAACAACAAAGAGGTGCACCTTTTAAGAAAATGGAAAAACTAAACACATCAATACAGGGTTTTCTTGAAAGCTATGGTTTAAAAAAAGGGGTAAAACAAAATTCAGCTGTTTTGTATTGGGATGATGTTGTTGGGGAAAAAATATCAAAAAACACTACCCCACTGGGCGCTGAACACGGAACATTAACAGTTTCTGTGTCAAACCCCGCGTGGCGACAAGAGCTTGTTTTCAAAAAAAAAGAAATAATCAAACAATTAAATAAAAAAATTGGCGAAAATACAATAAAGGAGGTTCGGTTTATATGAGCGAATCACAATCAAGTAAAAACTATAGCGCAGAAAACATTAAGGTTTTAGAGGGTTTAGAGGCGGTTAGAAAAAGACCTGCAATGTACATTGGTGATGTTGGAAAAAGGGGTCTACATCACCTGATATATGAAGTTGTTGATAACTCTATTGATGAAGCGCTTGCGGGATATTGTACACAAGTTGTCGTTGATTTTAATGCAGACGGCTCAATTACTGTTTTAGATAATGGTAGGGGTATACCTGTTGATATACACAAAGAAGAAAAAAAGCCAGCCGTTGAGGTTGTTATGACAGTGCTTCACGCTGGAGGTAAGTTTGACAAAGGTTCTTATAAGGTTTCTGGTGGTTTACATGGTGTTGGTGTTTCTGTTGTAAACGCACTATCGGAGTGGTTGTGGGTTGAGGTTAGTCGAGATGGAAATATTCACAGACAAGATTATAAAATAGGTGAACCACAAAACAAGTTGTCTATAACAGGATCTTCAAAAAAAACAGGTACAAAGGTTTGTTTTTACCCAGACTCTTCTGTTTTTAAAAATATTCATTTTGAATATGAGATTATAAGTGAACGACTTAGGGAGTTGGCTTATCTTAATAGGGGTTTAGAGATTATTTTAAACGACAAAAGGTCGGACGATGGTAGGTCGGACACTTTTAAATTTAAAGGCGGGTTAAGCGATTTTGTTAAATATCTTGATATAAACAACAACCCTCTTCACAATAAAATTATAACCGTAAACAAAGAAGATGGTGAGGTGCCTGTAGATGTGGCTCTAAGATATGGCAACACCTATAATGACAATATATTAACATTTGTTAATAATATTAACACTATTGAGGGTGGCACACATTTATCCGGTTTTAGGTCTGCACTAACAAGAGCTATGAACAACCACGCATCCAAAAACAATCTAATAAAAGCAAAGAAAAATGAAAAAATCAACCTAAGCGGCGAAGACTTTAGGGAGGGTTTAACCGCAATAATAAGTATTAAGGTTGCAGAACCCCAATTTGAAGGTCAAACAAAAACAAAACTTGGAAATGGTGACGTTAAGGGTATTGTGGATAAAGCTGTATATGAAGGTATATTGGATTTTCTAGAACAAAACCCATCGATTGGTAGGCGGGTAATTGAAAAAGCGTTATTAGCCGCAAGAAGTAGAAGTGCAGCAAGAAAAGCCAGAGAGCTTGTGAGAAGAAAAAGTGCACTAGGAGGCTCTTCCCTTCCAGGGAAACTTGCTGATTGTTCAAACAAAGACCCTGAGTTTTCAGAGCTTTATCTTGTTGAGGGTGATTCAGCTGGTGGATCCGCAAAACAAGGGCGTGACAGAAGAACACAAGCAATCCTACCTTTACGGGGAAAAGTTATAAACTCAGAAAAAGCAAGAATCGACAAATTGTTATCAAATAATGAGGTTCAATCAATGATTACCGCATTGGGCGCGGGGTTTGGTGGGTCAGAAGATGAAAATGGGGAAAAAGCTGCTGGCGATTTTGATGTTGAAAAACTACGTTATTTTAAAATTATAATCATGACCGATGCCGATGTGGATGGGTCTCATATTAGAACCCTCCTATTAACATTTTTCTATAGAAAAATGAAAGAAATAATAGATGGTGGTTATTTATACCTAGCTCTCCCACCACTTTACCGGGTTTCTCAAGGAAAAAAAGAATCATATGCTTATGATGATAATGAGCGAGACCTTATTCTTGAAAGAATGAAAAAGGATAATAAAAATACTAAAATTGCTATCCAAAGATATAAAGGTTTAGGTGAGATGAACCCTGGTCAATTATGGGAAACAACTATGGATCCCGACCGGAGAACTCTTATGAAGGTAACTGTTGAAGATGCAGCGGTAGCTGCTACAACGTTTCAAAACTTAATGGGTAGTGATGTTGAAGCAAGGCGTGGATTTATAGAAAGAAACGCAGAATTTGTAGTTAATCTTGATATTTAATTTCGGAGAAAATAATGGCTGATATAAACAGAGACCACACACTCGATCGCGATATTGTAGATGAGATGCGCGAAAGCTATCTTAATTATTCTATGTCTGTTATCGTTTCAAGGGCTTTACCAGATGTTAGGGATGGTTTAAAACCCGTACACAGAAGAATCTTATATGGAATGAGTGAGCTTGGATCAGGTTGGAATAGGCCTTATAAAAAATGCGCACGTATCGTTGGTGATGTTCTGGGTAAATACCACCCACATGGAGACAGTTCTGTTTACGATGCACTAGTTAGGATGGCCCAAGATTTTTCAATGAGATACCAACTTGTTGATGGGCAGGGAAATTTTGGATCTATTGATGGTGATAATGCTGCGGCTATGCGTTACACAGAATCCAAAATGACAAGGTTGTCTGGGGAGATGTTAAAGGATTTAGATAAAGACACTGTAGATTGGGGTTTAAATTTTGATGAAACCTTAAAAGAACCAATAGTTTTACCTTCATCGGTGCCCACTTTACTTATAAATGGTTCTGAGGGTATAGCCGTGGGAATGGCAACAAAAATTCCACCCCACAATCTAACCGAAATAGTGAATGGCTTAATTTCTATTATTGACAACGAAAATATATCTGTTGATGAGTTAATGACACACATTAAAGGACCAGATTTTCCAACCGCTGGTTTAATTTTAGGGATGGACGGTTTAAAACAAGCCTACGAAACTGGTAGGGGTAAAATTAAAATGCGAGCAAGGGCGCACATAGAAACCGACCCTAAAGGCAGGGGAAGTATAATTATAACAGAAGTACCTTACCAAACCAACAAGGCTAATCTCGTTGAAAAAATCGCTGACTTGGTTCGAGATAAAAAAGTTGAAGGCATTAGAGATTTAAGAGATGAATCAGATAAAGATGGTATTCGTGTTGTGGTTGAAACCAAAAAAGACGCTGTACCTGAGGTTATTTTAAATCAACTATATAAACACACCCAACTTCAAGATACTTTTGGTATTATTTTATTGGCGCTTGTTAATGGTGTACCAAAAATCATGCCAATTAAAACAATACTAAATCATTTTATTGACTTTAGGCATGAAATTATTGTTAAAAGAACCCAGTTTGAACTTAAAGAAGCTGAGGCAAGAGCTCATATTTTAGAAGGTTTAAAAATTGCTTTAGACAATATTGATGCTATAATAAAAATTATTAGAAATAGTAAAGATCCAGCCCAAGCAAAAGAAGGGTTGATGAATGGGTATAGTTTATCTGAAATACAATCCCAAGCAATTTTAGATATGAGACTTCAACGCCTAACCGGACTAGAAGTAGAAAAAGTTGTAGCTGAGTACAAAGAGATTATTCAATTAATATCTCACCTTAAAGGTATTTTAGACAGTAAATCCCAAAGAACAGAAATTATAAAAACCGAATTACTAGAAATACGGGATCAATATGGAGATAAAAGAAGAACAGAGATAATTGCTGTAGACACTGATTTTTCTATGGAAGATATGATTGCCGAAGAAGAGGTTGTTTTAACAATTACCCATAAAGGTTATATAAAAAGAACCGCACTTAATACCTACAGAACCCAGCGACGTGGTGGTAGGGGTGTTCAAGGCGCAATGAGTAAAGATGAAGATTTTGTTGAACACCTGTTTATTGCTAATACCCACAACTATATGTTATTTTTTACAGATATGGGAAAATGTTATTGGTTGAAAGTTTACGATATACCTCAAGGTGGAAGAGCAACCAGGGGAAGGGCTATTGTTAATCTCATAGGTTGTGACCCCGGTGAAAGGGTTGAAGCTTTTGTAAGTGTTAAAGATTTTGACGATGACCATTATATAGTAATGTCTACCAAAAAAGGCGTTATTAAAAAGACGGTTTTATCTGCTTATGGCAAACCTAGAAAAGGTGGGATTTATGCTATAGAAATCCGTGAGGGTGATAAACTAATACAAGCACGGATATCAAATGGGGATCACGATATATTAATTGGTACGCATGAAGGTAAATCAATAAGGTTTTCTGAAAATGATATTAGACCGAGCGGTAGAAAAACAATGGGAGTTAAGGGTATAAAACTTAGTTCAAAAGAAGATTATGTGGTTGGTATGTTAGTTGTTAGGCGCGAGGGAACTGTTTTGGTGGCCACCGAAAAAGGGTATGGTAAACGGACAGAAATTTTACAATACAGGACACAGACACGTGGAGGTAAGGGTGTTTTGACGATGCGTTGTACAGAAAAAACCGGAAAAATGGTTAACATAATGGAGGTTGTTGATTCAGATGATTTAATAGTTATAACCGATTCAGGTGTTCTTATGCGCCAACCAATAAAAGCGATCAGAACAATTGGACGCGTAACACAAGGTGTTCGGTTGGTGAAATTAGATGGTGGTACTAATATCTCATCAATCACAAGGGTGATAAGTGAAGATGCACCAACAAAAGACGAAGAGGATAGTAATCAAATATCGATAGATACGTCTGTTGATGAAAATTAGCCTAAATAAAACTAATGGGTCTCAAGGGTAGTTTAGAAACAATATTAAATAACATAGAGCTCGCAAAACAAAACAGCTCCATAAAAAAAGAAGTAATTGTTGTTGCTGCTTCAAAAACACGAGCTTTTAGTTTAATTGAGGAGGTTTATTTATTAGGAATAAGGCATATTGGAGAAAACCGAATTCAAGAAGCGGTGGGAAAATTCAAATCATTTGAAAAAATGCCTAATATAACGCGCAGGTTTATAGGTCACCTACAATCAAATAAAATAAATAAGTTTATAGAGCTTTTTGACACTATTGACTCAATTGACTCTCTTAGGCTCGCTAAGAAGATTAACACAAAAATAAAAAACGATAACAAAAAATTAAATGGTTTTATTGAAATAAATACTAGTGGGGATAAAAATAAAAAAGGTTTTAAACCCGTTTTATCTGATGAAATAATTCAATGCTTACACCTAGAAAATATTAAAATAGATGGGCTTATGACATTGGGACCATTTTCACAAGACTCAGAAGAAACACGAAAAGCGTTTGTAGATTTAAGAAAACTTCTTGATGTTATAAACAATGAACTCGGTTTTGAAAAATTAGTGCACTTGTCGATGGGTATGAGTGGAGACTATCAAATCGCTATTGAAGAAGGAAGTAGTATGATAAGGGTGGGAACATGCCTTTTTGGAACCAGGCAATGAGCAAATTTATATATTTTTGCTCAAAAAAAATATTTAAACAATTTAATCCTATCCCCGAATCTTTAAGTTTTCATAATCACGCAGTGGTAAAAAAAGATAATTTTTCATATATATACCCGGAAGACAATTCTTCAAATACGATTAATCCAAAAAACTATTATAGTATAAAAAAACAATTAGGTTTTAGTAGGTTAATTATTGTTGATCAAACATACCATAAAATAAATATTGTAAATGTAGCTGATCATATAAATAGAACCGGTAAAAGCTATCTTAGAGGTAAAACACCATTTAAAAAACTACCCACCTTTCCTGATATTTCGAATATTTATCACGAAGAAAACGGTAAAACCTTAATGAGTGTTGGAGAAAAAAACACATTGAATATTAACACGCAAGAAAATGTAATTTTATCATCGTGGATAGCTGCAATTTCTCCTGTTTGGCATTATGTGGGTGTTAAGATTGTTGGTTTGGGGGTAACTAAAAATATCTCATCCATAAATAAAATAATAAAGTTTTTAAAATGAATATTGTAGAAGAATTAAAAAGAAGAAAAGTGTTTAGAGTGTTAGCATCTTATGCGGTGGTTGTTTTTGTCATTATGCAATTAGTAGAAATACTTTTTCCAATTTTCAATTTTCCTCAATGGACACAACAGTTTATTGTTATAATTCTATTACTAGGGTTTCCTATTGCTGCAATTTTTAGCTGGATTTTTGATAAAACACCAGATGGTTTTATTAAAACTGAAAAAACAACCCCAACTAAACCTGTTATAAAAAATACTAACCCGTTTTATCTTCAAAAGAGAAACATTATTTTAATGATCGGAGTTTTAAGTGGAATTATCCTAGGGAGATTTGGACAAAACATACTTCCTAAAAACCAAGAGCTTAATAGTAAATCTATAGCCGTTTTACCATTTGAAAATCTAAGTAAAGATGGGGAAGATGAATATTTTGCCGACGGCATGACTGAAGATATCCTTACGGAACTATCCAAAATAAAAGATCTTTTGGTTATTTCAAGAACTACAATTATGAAATATAAGGGCACAAAAAAAACAATTAAAGAGATTGGGAAAGAGTTAGGTGTAGCAAATATATTGGAGGGAAGTATAAGGTTATCTGGAAATAGAGTTAGAATAACAGGTCAGCTTATAAACGCATTAAACGATCAACACTTATGGGCAGAGAAGTACGATAGGGATATAGAAGATATCTTTAGTGTGCAAGATGAAGTTGCTAATGCAATTGCTAACGCCTTAAGGATTGAACTTTCTGACGAAGAAGCTCGGATGATTTCTACAACACAAACTGAATCTATTGAAGCTTATGACTACTATATTAAAGGACGAACCTCATCCTATTTTTATGAAGTTCAAAAAAATATTGAAGCAGTAGAGTACTATAAAAAGGCGATTGAGATTGATCCTCAATATTCTCTTCCATACGCTGGAATTTCTAGAGTTAGAATGAGTCAGTTCACTTTTCAATATATGGATCAAGACTTCTCTGTGTTTGCCCTAAAAGAGGCGGAAGAGTTTGCAAAGAAAGCAGTTATGCTTGGACCAAATGAAGCAGAAACAAATTTTGCACTAGGCTTTTTCTATAATGCTACCCAACAGTTTGACCTTGCATTTAATTCTTTCAATAAAGCAATCATGTTAAACCCAAGTCACGCCCACGCCCACGACGAAATTGGAGATGTATATTTATATAGTTATGGTGATTTTGATAGCGCCATTCGTTGGTATGATAAAGCTTTACAAAGAGATAGGGAGCTTGTACCTGCTAAGTGGTTTAAAGCTGAAATTTTATTAAGAAGTGGGCAGGTAAAAAAAGCTCTAGAAAGTGTTGATGAAGCAATAAATGATCATCCAAACGTAACTCAATTTTACGGAATTAAACATGCGGCACTCATGATGAAAGGTAAATACGAAAAGGCTTATGAATTTATTTTAGATAAAAACAATTTGTATGAAAAAGAGGGACGAATTTTAAACTACTATCAAATGCTTGGTCTTTCTTTGTTACAACTTAATAAACCAAAAAAATTAAGTGCCTTGATTAAAAAGATTTCAGAACACAAATATTCAAATGTCACTTATCAAAAAAAATATTTAACTTTATTAAATAACTATAACGATAAGAAATATCGTGAAGCGATTAGAGGTTTTGAATCTTTAAACGAGTCTATAATTTTAACAAATAATAGTGGAACACGAAGAGTTTTATCAGACGTATTTTATTATTGGAGAGCTAAATCCTATATAAATCTAGGAGAGTATCAAAATGCTCTTAAAGAAACATTTAAGTTTCGACCTGTTAATAACCAAGCTTCGGTGGGTTATATATTTGATCACTTTTGGCCAAAAAAAGACTATATAAGAGGTATTGCTTATGAGGGCTTAGGTGATAAAATAAATGCACGAAAAAGTTATGAGGACTTTTTACGCGTTTGGAAGGATGCTGATAGCACTTTACCAGAAATTATTGATGCAAATCAAAGACTACAAAAACTAAGGTAACACCTATGAGAACTATTTTATTATTTATATCAATTTTCATGTTATCAACATGCACAAATAATATTTCAGCAATAGCACACATTAAAGGTGTTAATTCTAATAAAATAAACGGTGTAGCAACATTTGTTGAGGAAAACGGTTTTGTTAAACTCATTGTTGAGCTAAGAGAAGCTGATACTGAAAAACTTGCAATACATATACACGAGTTAGGTGATTGTGAATCTCGGGATGGTTCGAGTGCAGGTGGACATTGGAATCCAACAACCGAACAACATGGAAAATGGGGAGAGACCCCATTTCATAGTGGCGACATTGGTAATATAAGTATTGATAAAAACGGAAAAGGCTCCTTAGAAATGAAAGATCATTTTAAAAGATGGTCTATTTCAAGTTCTGGTAACACTAATATCATTGGTAGGGCAATAATACTTCATTCTGGTGTTGATGATATGAGTTCACAGCCATCCGGAGCTGCTGGCAGTCGAATAGGTTGTGGGGTTATACGTTAGCTATGAATTCCGTTGATCCGAAACAATTTGGCTTAAGTTCGCGAACATATCTTATCGAGAACAAGAACACTATTTCTATTATAATTGATCGTAAGTCAAGAATTATAATGAAGGATGGTAAAAAGATTTTAGACCAGGCTAATGCGATTCAGAAAATTAAAAAAAAAGCAATTACATTATTAACCTCCGCCCCTGTTTGTGGAAAGACAAAAATATTTTTATCCGAAAATGACATTAATATTAAGTCATTAGTTTAGTAGTGGATTAATTTTTTACCAACACTCAACTAAACCTGATCATATTTGTATAATAAAAGTCGTAATTTCTCATGCTTAATCAGTAAGTAAAAAATGTATAAAGATACAGACCCACAAGAAACTAGAGAATGGATAGAATCCATTGAGGATGCTCTTGAAGAGCACGGATATGAAAGAACCCAGTTTCTTTTACATACTCTTATATCCTATGCACAAACAAAAGGCTCAAGATTACCGTTTAATACTAATACTCCTTATATTAATACCATTCTACCTGTTGACCAGGTTGATTATCCTGGAGATTTAGAATTAGAAAATCATATAACGTCAATTATGAGATGGAATTCTATGGCAATGGTAACACGAGCAAATTCTAAAATCTCAGGGATAGGAGGTCATATATCTACTTATGCCTCCGCAGCAACACTCTACGAAGTAGCATTTAATCATTTTTTTAAAGGAATTGACCATCCAAGCGGACAAGATCTTATTTTCTTTCAAGGTCACGCTTCTCCTGGAATTTATTCACGCGCTTATTTAGAGGGGCGTCTTTCTCAAAAAAAATTAAACAACTTTAGACAAGAATTATCAGATGGCGGTGGATTGTCTTCTTACCCACACCCATATTTAATGCCAGATTTTTGGCAATTTGCAACGGTTTCAATGGGACTTGGTCCTATTATGGGAATCTATCAGGCTAGGTTTATGAGATATATGATAGACAGAGGCTTTATAGAGGAAACAGGAAGAAAGGTTTTTGTATACACTGGTGATGGAGAGATGGATGAACCTGAATCACTTGGAGCCCTTACCCTTGCCTCAAGAGAAAATCTAGACAATTTAATTTTTGTTGTAAATTGCAATCTCCAAAGACTTGACGGCCCAGTTCGAGGCAATTCTAAAGTAATTCAAGAACTTGAGGGTGCTTTTAGAGGTGCAGGTTGGAACGTAATAAAAGTTATTTGGGGGTCTGAGTGGGACGAGCTCTTCCAAAATGATATCAATGGTAAGCTGGTAAATAGATTAAATGATTTGGT
>Ga0209425_10001257_pt1 | contig 29553 bp, 26 predicted proteins | sample COG_05_FD_184749 | JGI IMG/M metagenome (GOLD analysis project Ga0209425, IMG submission 184749) | Pelagic Microbial community sample from North Sea - COGITO 998_met_05 (SPAdes) (version 2) | ecosystem: Environmental > Aquatic > Marine > Neritic zone/Coastal water | place: Helgoland, sampling...
ATTGCTAAAATTCCAAATGCAAAAGTTGTAATTCTTTCAATGATTGCTCCAGAGACGATTGAAGCAGCTGTCCATGAAAATAGTAAGAATGCAGCCCAAAAAACACCAGATATTCTATCACCTAAGTTCACAGCCATAAATTCTGTGTTAGCGATATACCATCTAGCACTAAAGGTGCTTTCATCTGTTATAAGAGCAGAGCTTTCATTCATTATTGAAGGAGCTATTCCAGGTCCTGTTGGAAAAGCCCAATAAATCCACCAACCAAAGAAAAACCAAGTAACCGTTACTAACGGGACTACCATGGTATTTTTCATAAGCGTATGCTGATGGTGTTTGTATCTTGAAGCTCCAACTTCATATACACAGAATCCGACGTGGATTAAAAACATCATTACCACTGTTACCCAGTAGTAGAATTCTGTAAATATGGTGGTCAAAGCTGTTAGTTGATCAGTCATATTTTTTTTACTCCCTTATATAAGTTGTTAAGATTCTATAAAAAAATTAAATGACTTACAAATACAAAGGCATAAAAAAACCCATTGATTTACAATGGGTTTTTTTAAAGTAGCAACTAAAACTTGTATTGTTAGAATTTTAAATAAGCTTTTTTCAAATCAACAAGAGGATGTTTTTTAGACATTTGAAATTTAACTAAAAGTTCTCTTGCAATCATGTCTCTGTCTTGTTGATTGTTTGGAAGTTTGATTGATTTTGGAATTGTTACCCAGCCATTTGCATTTCTACAAAACACTGCAGGTCTTCCTTCTTCATAACCCATGTGGACATCTTCTAACCAATTTAAATCGTCCCATCCCATAGCTTCAATATATTTTTTTAGAAATGGAGTAACTTTTTTATAGTCAGGTAATAGGTTCACATCATATCGATAGCCGATATGCTGACCAATCATTTTTTCTCTAGCTGTTTCTTTTGATTTACCAAAAGTAACTTTTTCTTTTTTCACTTTAGATTTATTAACTTTTTTCTTTGCCATAACTTAATCCTTATATTTTGTGAAAGTTGTTTACACCGACAGTATAATTCGTTCCTGCAAGTGGCACTTTAGCTAAAGCTGAAGCTTCAGTTGTTAAGGCTGCAAGATCTTCAGGTTCCAATGAGTGAATATTAGTTTTACCACACGCTCTTGCTAAAAGTTGTGCTTCAAGTGTCATGGTGTGTAAATAATTATACACTCTTAAAGCCGCATCATCAGGATTTAATCTTGATCTTAGTTTAGGATCCTGAGTTGCTACTCCAACTGGACATCTTCCAGTATGACAGTGATAACACTCACCAGCTTTTACTCCCATTTCTTTTTCAAAGTTAGATTCTGGGATTTCTTTATTACAGTTTAAGGCGATCATCGCTCCAGTTCCAATCGCAACAGCATCAGCACCAAGGGCTAGACATTTTGCAAGATCTGCTCCATCTCTAACACCTCCAGCATAAATCAATGATACTTTTCCATTTTTACCAACATCATCAATTGCTCTTCTTGCTTCTCTAATAGCTGCAATTCCTGGAATTCCAGTATTAGCAGCAGCAATGTGAGGACCGGCCCCAGTAGATCCTTCCATTCCGTCTATATATATAGAGTCAGGATCACACTTAGCGGCCATACGAACATCATCATATACTTTAGCAGCACCCAACTTTAATTGGATTGGCACTTTGTTTTTAGTCAACTCTCTTAGTTCTTGAACTTTTAGAGCTAAGTCATCTGGACCTAACCAATCAGGATGTCGAGCAGGTGATCTTTGGTCAATACCTGCTGGTAGTGATCTCATCTCTGCTACTTGGTCAGTTACTTTTTGGCCCATCAGGTGACCACCCATTCCAACTTTTTGTCCTTGACCAATAAACACTTCAATTCCATCTGCTAATTGAGCATGATGTGGATTAAAACCATATCTAGATTGAATACATTGATAATACCATTTTTCAGAATATCTTCTTTCATCAGGTATCATTCCACCTTCACCAGAGCAAGTTGCACTTCCAGCCATAGTAGCTCCCCTTGCTAGAGCAGTTTTTGCTTCATAAGATAAAGCACCAAAACTCATACCAGTGATATAAACTGGGATGTCTAATACCATTGGGTTTTCACATCTTGGTCCAATGATAGTTTTAGTTTCACATTTTTCTCTATAACCTTCAATTACAAATCTAGTTAAGGTTCCAGGTAAAAAAGTTAAATCATCAAAATTAGGAATCTTTTTCATTAATGCCATTCCACGCATTCTGTAACGACCTAACTCAGCTTTAATGTGAATATCGTCTATAACATCTGGTGTAAAAACAGCATTTAGACCAAGTAAACTTTTATTTCTACTTCCGTCTTTATTTATATGAACGTCAGCTTTTCCACCAACATTTCCTTGACCATTTTTCTTTTTAGTTTTTTTCTTAGCCATTAAATTGCTCCTTTTTTCTCAGTAGGTTCCAAATTATCATAGTTCCAAAGTTTTTTACCAGCTACGATTTTAGTCATTTTACTAACATCAAAGTTTTCACCAATCTCTGCAACTTTAAGTTTACGTTTTAACCAGGATTTATCATCTTCAGTTAGTTCAGCTGTGATTGCATCACTTCCAAAAGACTCAATTTTACCACCAATATAAATTATTCCATCATACATAGAGTCTCCCAAGTTAATTCCAACATTACCTAGAATAATTATTCGACCTCTTTGCATCATAAAACCAGTGAATGCTCCAGAGTCTCCACCTATAATGATAGTTCCACCCTTCATATCAATGCCTGTTCTTGAACCGACACTGCCTTTACAGATTAAATCACCACCTCTGATAGCAGCACCAAAAGAAGAGCCTGCATTTTTTTCAATTACGACTTTTCCAGACATCATATTTTCAGCACACGACCAACCTACACGACCATTTACTCTAACTACTGGTCCATCACACGAACCAACTCCAAAATAACCTAAACTTCCTTCAAAAATTAAATTTAATTTATTTAATATTCCAACACCTAAACTGTGTTTTCCTTGAGGATTTTTGATTACAATAGTGCCATAACCTTTGCTCATTAGGTTATCTATTTCTTTGTTTGCCTCAGTAGCCGTCATGTCTTTTACGTCTAATTCAGTTCTTTTATTAAAATCTACATCATAAGTGCCAAAATAATAAAAATTTTCAGCCTCATCAGGGTTAAAGAACTTTTGCTGAGTTCTTCCAGTTAGCAACTCAGTGTGCATACCCATCGATTGGGCTTTTGATTTTTTACTTGTTTTTAGATTTGCCATACCTTGACCTCCCCATTGTACGGATCGTAAGTATCTATTTCTTGAGGTAATACAGATCGAATTGCAATTTCTTCTGATCCCATTGCAACTAGATCATCTGACTCGTAAAGAACCAACGGTTTAGCAGCCATAGTATCTTTTGCCATACCTAAAGAGTCTTTTGTAGCTACGAAGTAAGTAAATACACCATCAAGTTCTCTTAAAGAATCTTTCATACCTTCTTCTAGGGATGCGCCACTTCTCATTTTATCTGCAATATAAACTGCGATTAACTCAGAGTCACAATCTGACATGAATCTCATACCTTTGTTTTCTAAAACTCTTCTATTATTCCAATAGTTTGTTAACTGACCATTATGAACCACAGAAACGTCACTAAAAGGGTAGCCCCAAAAAGGGTGAGCTGATTTAATATCAACACCAGATTCAGTTGCCATTCGAGCATGACCAATAGCATGAGTGCCAACTATTCTATCTAAGTTGTATCTACCACATACATCTTCAGCATTTCCCAAATCCTTAACTACTTCAAGAGATTTACCTAAAGATAAAATTTCTACACCTTTAACACTTTCAACTTTTTGTGAGAAGTCTCTTAGATCTTGGCTGTTAAGAGAAAGCTCATATCTTAGAGAGTAGGGCAGGATTCTTTCTTCTTTAATAATTTTTGCTCCCAACTCTTTCATTTTTGAGTTTACAACTTTAATTCTCTCATCATAAACTGATACATCTTCCATAATAGAAGTACTACCTTCACCAACATTTTCCCCAACCTTTAAACGCATGATGAAATTTTTTCCTTCGTTGTCGCCATATATAGCGTAGCCAGTAGAATCTTCACCTCTATGTTTAAGAGCTTGAAGCATTCCTTGAAGCTCTTTACCTACATTAGAGGATTTTCCTCTATGTATTAATCCTGCAATTCCACACATTATCTTTTATCTCCCTATCTTTGTTAACTATTATGGTAAGCAATCTAAATATGTATCTAGATCCCATTGAGTTGTTGCACCCAAAAATCTTTCCCATTCATCATTCTTATACCAATGAAACACTTTATACATTTCATCTGGCATTGCAGATTGAATAACTTTATCTTCAGCTAATCTATCTAATGCTTCCCCAAGACTTAAAGGTAATTTTTTAACATCTTTACCAGCTTTTTGTGCTTCGTAAATATTTCTCGATTCTGGTTTGCCTGGATCAATTTTATTTGAAATTCCATCATCCATAGCTTTAAATAAAGCAGCACCCATTAAGTATGGATTATGCATAGAGTCTACAGAACGATATTCAAATCTACCTGGCGCAGAAACTCTCAAACCACAAGTTCTATTTTGGAATCCCCAATCAGCATAAACTGGTGCCCAAAAACCTTGATCCCAAAGTCTTCTGTATGAATTTACTGTTGAAGAACCAATTGCAGTTAGAGCTGGAAGGTGTTTCATTATTCCACCAATTGATAACAAACCAACTTTTCCTGGTAATTGAACATCTTTAGTGTCAGGCATAAAAGTATTTGTTCCACCTTCTACATAAGTAAACACTTCTTCAACACCTGGTAGTGATTTATGTCCAAGTTTATTAAGTTTATCTTTTCCGCCTTTCCATAACGACATATTAGTATGACAACCACTAGCTGATACTCCCATAAATGGTTTTGTCATAAAGCAGGCAATTAAATTAAACTCTCTTGCAACTTGCGCACAGATTTGTCTGTAAGTTGAAAGTCTATCTGCATTTCTTAATACGTCATCATACATCCAGTTTAATTCTAATTGACCTGGCGCATCTTCATGATCCCCTTGAATCATATCAAGACCCATCGCTCGTGCGTACTCCATGACTTTCATGAAAACCGGTCTTAAAGATTCAAATTGATCAATGTGATAACAATAAGGTTTAGAGAAACCCTGTCCAGTTGGAGAGCCATCAGGATTTTTAGTTAACCACATCATTTCTGGTTCAGTTCCAACTCTTAATTGATAACCATGTTTCTTTTTAAATTCAGCAGCAATGATTCTTAAATTTCCTCTGCAATCAGAAGTTAAATGTCCGCCAGGATTATCTCTTTCTTCTCTATTTCTAAAACAAGTACAAAATACTCTAGCAACTTTTTTATCCCAAGGTAGTTGAACAAAAGTTTCAGGATCTGGTAGCCCTACTAATTCTTTTGCCTCTGGACCATATCCAATGTAATTTTTATGACGATCTAAAAATAAATTTGCGGTTGCTCCATAAACTAATTGAAAACCTTTTTCACAAGTTCTTTCCCAATGATCTGCTGGAATACCTTTTCCAACAACTCTTCCTGTAACTGAAATGAATTGAAAAAATATATATTCAATTCCAAGTTCATTAATTTTTTGTCTTACCTTTTTTACTAATTTGTCTCTACCGGGTTGTTTTACATGTTTATCTAGATCAGTCATATTTCTCCTTTAGGATTTTTTAGAAACAAAAACTAACTGAAAAAAAATTAACTGTCTACTTAGATTAAGTCTAACTCCAAGGAAAAGGACTATTCGAAGTTGGGTGCAATTCACCCTTCGCGTATCGATTGAATCTAAATGGTTTTAACAGTTCGCTTTCAGTTCCTAAAATTTCTTGAGCAACTAAATGTCCAACACCGATCATTTTGTAACCGTGGTTAGCATCTGCAATCATGTAAACGTTTTCAAAGAATCTATCGAAGATTGGAAAAGAATCTGGCGTCATACATCCAAGTCCGCCTGATGGACCTTTACGATATAAATTAGATTTACCTTCAAATCTTTTTTGACAATGTGCTAAAGCTGAAGACCACATGTCTGCAAATTCTTCAGTTGTTTGATATTCTGGAGACTCTAATCCATATGGATCCACAGCAACTTGATCAAAATGCTTTTTAACTATGTAAGGTGAAGTTCCACCTTGAACACCTAAACCTTCAATATCTGGTTTATAATAAATTCCCCATAACTTATCTGTGATTAATTTTTTATCTATATCAGAATATAATGGTGCATCTGTATCAACGTGAATTACTGGGGGTTGTTTACCTTCATTTGTTTTTAAATAATCCGCTGGAACTCCAAGAACACCTTCTTGCAAAAACCAATATTTCCACATTTCAACTTCATGCATTTTTCCATCTTTACCTTTTATTTCAGTAGTTTTTGGTAACTCTAGCATGTTCCAAAAATCTCTTACCCAAGGTCCTGCACCAATAACAACCTGATCACAATCAATTGTTCCTTGATCAGTAACAACACCAGTGATTGCATTACTATTACTACCTCTTTTAAATCCTGTTACCTTCACTCCTTTGTGAACATTAACACCGTTTGCATTTGCTTTATTTTCTATTGCTTTAATAGAATCTTTATTAAATGCATAACCACCTTTTTTTTCATGAAGAACTGATGTGATACCTTTAGCTTGCCAATCATCAAAAATTCCTTTCATGTAATTCATGCAATCTTTTTCACCTTCAATAAAAGTTGATTCATAACCAATTGCTTTTTGCTGTTGGTAAATACTAGCCACATCTTTATGCATAACTTCTGGAGAAATTTGCATGTAGCCAACTGAATTATATTTGAATGCTTTAGGATCACTCTCCCAAACTGAAACTGAGTGAGCCATCAATTCTCTCATTGCTGGTTGAAAATAATTATTTCTTACTACACCACATGCAATTCCACTTGCACCTGCAGCAGTATCTTTTTTTTCTAAAACAATAATGTCATTTGGATTTTTATAAGTTTCAGATAATTTCCAAGCAGTACTTAACCCGTGAATTCCTCCACCGATGATAACTACTTTTGCTTTTGTTGGTAATGACATATCTAAGTATTATTTTTTGCAATAGGAATTAATATGATTTCTTATATAAATAATAATTATATATAAAAAATATAAATTAATAAGTTTAATAGCTAATATTTTTAAGAGTATCTAAATACAGCTCAAACTCTTTAATAAAGGTTTCACTTGGAATGATGTTTTTTATTCGCTGATCAGTTGAAGTTTTTTCAAGCTTAAAAAAGCCTTTTTCACATGCTTCGTTAATTATTAAAGCTGATTTAGGTCTAGATGTTTTAAAAAGTTTAGTTTTTAATTGCTCAACAGATAGTTTTTCTTTTAACTTATGTGCAGACATTACAAGCAACATCATGTGATAGTGAGAAGGGGATTTTCTAAAAAAGTAATTACTAGAAGTATGAGAGTGCTTCATTTGCTCTTCCCAAAACTCTAACAAAGTTTTTTTATTGGACATCTATGCTTTTACTCTAGACTTGGTAGGATCATAGAAAGGAAACGAAACAACTTTTGCTGCAATTCTTTTTTGATGACCATCTATTTTACCAATTTCTACTTCTGTGTTCAATTCTGAATATGTAGTATCAATTCTACAAAGTGCAATGTTTTTTCCTAACTTAGGAGAAAGCATGCCACTCGTAATTACGCCAATTTGCGCCTTTCCTACATGAACACTGTCCCCATGTCTGGCTGGTTCATGTCCAACCAATTCTAAACCAACTAATTTTTTTTGAGGGTTGGCTTTTCTTTTAATTAATTCTTCTTTTCCAATAAAGTCATCCTCTTTGGTTTTAAGGGGAACTGTAAAACCAATTCCTGCTTCAAATGGATCTGTTTGATCATTAAACTCATAACCATAAAAAATTAAACCTGCTTCAATCCGAACCATATCTAATGCTTCAAGACCTAAAGGAGTTATGTTGAATTCTTTTCCAGCTTCCCAAACTTTATCCCATACTTCTGAAGCATCTTTAGGATGACACCAAATTTCAAAACCAAGTTCTCCAGTATAACCTGTTCTAGAAATTATAATTGGTGTACCGGTTTCTTTTTCAATTCTTGCTATAGAAAATTTAAACCATTGTAGCTCTTGCATTGAAGCTTGTTTTGGACCTGTCCAAACAAATTTTTCTAAAATTTTTCTACTATTAGGTCCTTGGACTGCAATATTGTGAATTTGATCTGTTGCAGATTTAATCCATACTTTATAATTTTTTTTCTTTGCCTGTTCTTTAAGCCACTCACCACTGTATTCATCTCCACCAATCCATCTAAAATTATCTTGTCCCAATCTAAAGATTGTTCCATCATCAAGCATACACCCGTTTTCATAACACATTGCTGTATATGCAACATCTCCATCAGATAATTTTTTCACATTTCGAGTTAAAGCATATTGCATCAAATTTTCAGCATCAGGCCCCAAGATTTCAAACTTTCTTAGAGGCGATAAATCAGTAATAATCGCACTTTCTCTACAAGCATTGTATTCCTTAATAGTTCCTGAATTTGTAAAGTTATTTGCTAACCAGTAGCCTTTGTATTCAATAAAATTTCTTGTTAGCTCAGATGTTTTGTTATGAAAGCCAGTTTCTTGGGTAAGTTTTGGTTCTGAGTCTGTTTTCATTCTAAATGCAATTGCTTTTGAATATTTTTGTTCCTTGGGATAAGTTCTAACAAATATATCGGTTGGATTCCATCCATTTGCAGCATCAATATCACATGGACAAGCTGAAGATAAACAGGTTAAATCTTTTAAAGCTCTAAAAAGAACATAGTCACCTGGTCTTGACCAAGGTTCATCAAAGGAAGCTACATTATTTTCATCAATTGCAGTATTAAAAAAAAGATTAATAGCAGACCAACCTTTTCTCGACGGCACATTATATTTAATTAATTCCTTATTAAAATTTTCCGTACAATTAATATGCCCCATATAACCCATATCTTCATAATATTTTGCGGTGCAAGCTAAATTGAATGTGTCATGCCTTCCAACTGTGTCTCTAACTACTTCAATCATTGGCTCATGATCATTGTCGTAAAATTTTGAAAACAAACCTGGACCAGGATAGGCACTACCCATAAAAGTTCTAGTAGTCTTATCATCAATAATATTAACAATCCCTTCATTTAATTTTCTGGTGTCAAATGCTAGAAAATCTGAACATTGCCGTCCACCAGTATCGATGATCTGTATAAATTCTCCTGCTTTAACTACATAACTTTCTGCCGTGCTTCTTTTTATAAATTTTTCGTTATTAGGATCACCCAATGGGTCAGGTAAAAAATATTGTTCCTCTTTTTCTTGAAAGTTAGCTCTATTTAAAAAAATAGTTAAATCAGAAGGTGGATTTTGGTTGTGAACATTCATATCATTGCCTGGAGCTGCAATCATAACAATACATTTATCTTTTGATTTTAAAGAAATTTTTTCTCCCATTGGACAATCAGGACTAAAAACAATTGCAGATTTAGCTTTATTTAAATCTAAATTCTTTTTTTTAAATAATTTTGAAATTTTTTCATCATGAGATATTCTTTGTTTACAAAATTCGGCATTTGAGTTTTCTTTTAACTCTAAAATTGATAATTCACTTTTTCCCTTGGAATTAAAAACAACTATTTCAGAAATTTGCTTTCCTTCATTATTTATCAAATCAATTTTATCTTCTGGAAATACTTCAATGACCGAAATACCTCCACCCTTAACAAAATATCTTTCAACTCCTGGTTGTAGGGTTCTTAATCCTGGATTTTTAATATCTTTACTTGTTCCAATCATAAATAACAAAAAGTATGTAATTAAAAAAATTGTTATATTTATTATACATTAAATTCTATTGACTATAACTTTAATTAATAACATAGTTTCAATATTAATATTAATAGAGGGGGAACAAATGAAAAAAATAATATCATTGTTGTCTGCTTTAATAATTTCAGCAGTAAGTTTTGCTGGAATATCAAATGCTGCCGACAGTAAAAAGCCCATCGTAATCCCAACACATAACTGGTCAAGTCAAGTTGTAATGGCTTATGTTATTGGTGGAATTTTTGAAAGCATGGGTAACAACGTTAAATATGTACCTGCTGACTCACAGGCAGTTTATGAGTCAATCCGAATTGGTGATGTAACAATATCTCACGAAGTTTGGGAATCTGCTTTTGGTAAATCATTTACTACAGCTCTAGAAAAAGGTGGAATTCTAGATTGGGGTGATCATGAAGCTAGAACTCTTGAAGATATGGGATATCCAAATTGGGTTGCCGACAAAGGATTATGCCCTGGTCTACCAGACTGGACAGCTTTAAAAAATCCTGATTGTGCTAAAAACTTTGTAACACCAGACTCTGGTGGAAAAGGTCGAATGTTAGAAGGACCTCAAACTTGGCACGGTGATTTAATACCTCAAAGAGTTGAAGCTTTAGGTCTTGCTGATCTATGGACTGTTAAATTTGCTGGAAGTGCGGACGCACTTTGGGCAGAGTTATCAGCAGCTGAAAAAGAAGGAAGAGGCACAATAATTTTTAACTGGACGCCTAACTTTACAGATGGTGCTGGTTTTACATTTATTGATTTTCCTCCATATACTGCTGGTTGTAGACCAGAAGACGGTGGAGATGGAAAATGTGGTTCACCAGATGGCTATTTGAAAAAAGCCGTGAACGTTGATTTTCCAAAAACTCATCCAATGGCAGCAGAAACTTTCAAAAAAATGTCATTTTCTACAAGTCAAATTGGAGCAATGGCAGCTTTAGTTGATGTTGACAAACTAACTCATGAAGATGCAGCTAAAAAATGGTTAGCTGATAATAAGAGTGTTTGGCAAAGTTGGACTAAATAATAGCGAAAGCTAAAATTTTAAATCCCTCCCAATTTATTTTGGGGGGGATTTTTTTTTAAATGAATTTGTGTAAAATATATTTATGAAAAAATATTTCATTATACTGATAGTATTTATTCTAATCCCATCATTGGCATCAGCTAGAAGTACGGGTTGTAAAGAGGGCAACTGTGACAATGGATACGGTAAATGGGTTTACACTGACAAAACAACCTATGAAGGTGAATGGGTTAAAACACAAAAACATGGACAAGGTTTAGAGACATGGCCCAATGGATATATCTATAAAGGGGAGTTTAAAAATAGTGAGTGGAATGGAAAAGGTATTTTAACTTTCCCAGACGGTTCCAGTTATGATGGAGAGTGGGTTAATGGTTTCATGAATGGAGAAGGTACTTTTACTTGGACAGATGGCAAAACAAAAACTGGAATTTGGGAAAATGGAAAATTAAGAGAATAATTTATTAAATTTAAATGGATATAAAAAAAACAGATAATTCAATAAAAGAACTAACAGGTCTTGCATTAATTGTTTTAATAACCGTTGCTTTTTTTGCAATTTTAAATGGTATTTTTGGTCAAGGTGATGAATTAGTGGCTAAAATGAAAATAGAAGAGGAAAGAATAGCAAAACAACAAAAACTAAGTAAATTAATTTCAACATTACCATCTGGAGTTTTGGTTACTTTTGATGGAACAAAAAATTACAAATTAACTGATGAATTGTACGAGGCTGTTTGTGAGGCAACAAAATTAATTCCACAAAGAGCTATAATGGGTGCAAATTTTTTAAATTATGAGGCTTATCAAGTCTACACTAATAACGGAAATTTAATTGAAGACACTTTTGTTAAATGGGAAAACAATACATGTATAGCGGGGTATACCGTTGTTGGACCACTTAATGATGGTACGGAAAAAAAAATAACAGTCAGTGGAGAGGCTCTTAGTTTTTTAAGCACAGGAATTGATACTAGAGTTTATTTTATAAAAAATTTTTAGGAGGAAAGCTAATTATAAAGATTTTAAATTAAATTAATATCGTATAACTTGTAATATATTTATGTCTGATGCAGTAATTAAATGTGAGTCCGTATACAAAATTTTTGGTGAGAATGCCAAAAAAATGCTTCAAGAAGCTAATGGAAAAGTTGACGCTAAAACATTTCAAGATAATGGGTGCATAGTGGGAGTGAACAATGCCTCCTTTGAAGTTTTAAAGGGAGAAATGTTGGTGGTTATGGGGCTTTCAGGGTCAGGAAAATCTACATTATTAAGATGTATTTCAAGATTAACAGATGCCACATCTGGAAAAATTTTTATTGAAGGACAAGATTTATTAACTTTGAACAATAAAGAACTTATAGAACTTAGAAGAAGTAAAATGGGAATGGTTTTTCAGAGTTTTGCACTACTACCTCATAAAACTGTTTTGGAGAATATTGCTTTTCCACTCCAAATAAAAGGAGTTAAAGCTGAAGAATGTATTTCTAAAGCAATTGAAATGGTAAAATTAGTTGGGCTAGAAGGTAGAGAAAATTATTTCCCAAGAGAATTGTCGGGTGGACAACAACAGAGAGTAGGAATAGCAAGATCTTTAGCTGTAGAACCAGATATTTGGTTTTTAGATGAACCTTTTTCAGCATTAGACCCTCTAATAAGAAAAGAAATGCAAGATGAATTTTTAAGGCTTCAAGAAAAATTACAAAAGACGATCATGTTTATTACACATGATTTTGATGAAGCTTTAAAGTTAGCTGATCGAATTGCAATTATGAAAGATGGAATAATTGAGCAGCTAGATACTCCCGCAAATATTGTTTTAAATCCAGCAACTGACTATGTGAAAAAATTTACAGAGGAAGTTCCTAGGGAGAAAGTTTTAACAATAGAAGATGTTATGGATGAAATGAAAGAAGATAATATTGGTGATTTAAAGATATTAAAAGATGAAATTATTGAGAGAGTAGCTGAAAAAATTTTAACTCAAGATAAATCGATTTCAGTCATTGATAAAAATAACAAAATAGTAGGATCCATAGATCCTAATAAAATTATACGAACTGTATTTGGATCTAGAAAAACTGAATAAACGATGGAATTATTAAAAAAATATCCAAAATTATTCCAATGGTTATTTTTATTAATAGTTTTTTTTGCATTATGTTTTGCTATTGAAGTTCCTGAAACTTATAAATTTATAAGAGGTCAGGCTGAATTTATTAAGGATCCAAATCAAAGCACTTATGTCTTTCTTGGTAAAGAAGTTAGATATTATGCATTTGATAATTTTTGGAGACTACCACCTTTAATGGGTTGGTTGCCAATATGGATTAACGACGGTTTATTTTATTTATTAAATGAATGGATGCCAATTGAATTTTGGGATGCCGATGTTCAAGAATTTAAAACACAGCCTTTATTATTAAAAATTACTCGAGACATAACTGCAATTATGACCTTTTTAATTGAGTTATTTAGAGAAATACTTTTAGGTGGTGTAGAAACCATCGTGGCATTTACAAGTTGGGACTGGATTGATGCAAATCCTTGGGCAGAATTACCTGGACTACCATGGACAATTGTAACTGCAGCTGCAGCTTTATTGAGTTATAAATTAAGTGGTAAAGGTTTGGCACTATTTGCAGCTTTTACCATGACTTATATTTCAATATTTGGTCAATGGTCTCCTTCCATGCAAACTCTTTCATTTATTATGGTAGCTGCTCCTCTATCTTTTGTTTTTGGTCTTGGCTTAGGAATTTTAGCCTTTAAAAGTAAAACTGCCGAAAAAATACTTTATCCTATTCTTCTAGTGATGCAGACTATGCCACAATATGCTGTATTAGTTCCGGCAATGGTTTTGTTTGGAATTGGAGATCATGCAGCGGTAATAATTACTATGGTAGTTGCGATACCACCAATGATTTTATTAACCTTGTTAGGACTAAGAGCTGTTCCTCCAGAAGTTATAGAAGCTGGAAAAATGAGCGGATGTAATAATTGGCAACTAATGTTTAAAGTTTTAATTCCAACTGCAAGAAGAGATATTTTAATCGGTGTCAACCAAGTCATTATGGTTTGTTTTTCTATGGCGGTCATAGCAGCATTTATTGGTGCTAAAGGATTAGGTTGGAATTTGTTATTAGCTCTAAACCAACTAAATATTGGATTAGCATTAGAGGCAGGTTTGTGTATTAGTCTTATTGCAATTTTGCTAGATAAAATGTCTTTAGCATGGGCAAATAAACAGACAGATTATTTTGGAAATTTAACTTTTTTTCAAAGATATAAAAATACAATATTTTTTTTATTTTCAGCAGTCATAGGTTTAATACTAGCTTATATCGGTTCAATATATTTCAAAGAAGGTTTTAACTATTTATTTGAAGTTCCACACAACAAAGGAATTTCTACAGCAGGTTTTTGGAACAAAGGAGTTGATTGGATTTTTGATACTTTTTTCCAAACGTTAAAGATTTTTAATACTTGGTTAATAACAGAAGTCTTACAACCGATGAGAGCACTTTATTTAAGAATGCCTGCGGTAGCTACTTTAGTTTTAGTTGTAGGTGCTGGTTATATTGTTGGGGGTGTTCGTTCTGCATTAGTTGTTGGATCTTTAACATTATTTATTGCCTTAAGCCCATGGTGGGATAGAGCGTTGGTTACAACATATATGGCAACTTTTGGAGTTATTATATCATGTATATTAGGTTTAATTGTTGGAACTATTTGTGTTCAAAATAAAGTTACAACAAATTTTATGCTTGGAGTTTGTGATATCTTTCAAACATTTCCATCATTTGTCTATTTAATTCCTGTTATGATGTTATTTGGAATAACTGATACATCAGTATTAATTGCAGTGATTGTTTATGCAACAATTCCAGCTACACGTTATACCATTGAAGGATTAAGAAGTGTTCCACCTGCTTTACATGACGCTGCAACTATGTCAGGCGTAACTAAAGTTCAGAGATTAATAAATGTAGAGTTTCCAATTGCATTCCCGCACATGATGTTGGGCTTAAATCAAACAATAGTTTTTGCTTTATTTATGGTGATTATAGGAGCTTTTATTGGCACAGAGGATTTAGGACAATATATACTTAAAGCATTATCAGACAAAAATGGTGGAGGAAAAGGATTAATTTTAGGATTATGCGTTGCATTTATTGGATTGATATTTGATAATTTAATTAGAACTTGGGTAGAAAAAAGAAAAAAACATTTAGGTCTAAATTAATTTTTTTGTGAAAAAATTTATTGTTGCCATTGATCAAGGCACCACCTCTTCAAGGGTAATACTTTTTGATACACTAGGAAATATTAAATTTAAATCTCAATTAGAAATAAAACAATTTTTTCCTAAAAATGGTTGGGTAGAACAAGATCCAAATGAAATTTGGCAGACAACTTGTAAATTACTAAAAGAAGTAATTATAAAATCTAAAAAGTTAAAAGGAAAAATTTTAAGTATTGGTATTACCAATCAAAGAGAAACTACAGTTCTTTGGGATAAAAAAAATGGTAAACCTATATATAATGCAATTGTGTGGCAAGATAGAAGAACAGAAAAGTATTGCCAATTATTAAAAAAAAATAATTATGAAAAAATAATTAGAAAAAAAACAGGTTTATTCATTGATCCATATTTTTCAGCAACTAAAATTAAATGGATTATCAATAATGTTAAGCAAGCAAAAAATTTAATAAAAACTAATGATTTATTGTTTGGCACAATAGATACTTATTTAATCTGGAAACTTACAAATGGAAAAAAACATTTAACTGATGCAACTAATGCTTCAAGAACTATGTTGTTTAATATAACCACGAATAAATGGGATAAAGAAATTTTAAATAAATTGAAATTACCAATTAAAATTTTTCCAGAAGTTAAAAACTCTGCGGATAACTTTGGAGTATTAGATAAAAAAATTTTCAATAATGAAATTCCAATTTCAGCTGTGCTTGGTGATCAACAGGCAGCTGCAGTTGGACAAGCTTGTTTTGAAAAAGGTACAATAAAAACTACTTATGGTACAGGGGCATTTGTAATAATGAATACTGGATTGAAAAAAATTTATTCAAAAAATAAATTATTAACTACTATATGTTATCGTTTAAATGAGAAAAATACTTATGCTCTAGAAGGATCTATTTTTATAGCTGGAGCAGGTATTCAATGGTTAAGAGATAAGATTAAACTTATTAATAATGCTTTTGATACTGAAAAAATTGCTTCTTCAAGAAAGGATAATGAAGGGGTTTATATTGTTCCAGCATTTAGTGGACTTGGCGCTCCTTACTGGAGACCTGAAGCTAGAGGATTGATTACAGGACTTACAAGAAATAGTGATTGGAAGGTGTTAGTTAGAGCTGTAGTAGAGTCTGTTGCTTATCAAAGTTATGATCTATTTAGCTCAATGAAAAAAGATGGGTTAAAACCAAAAATAATAAAAATTGATGGAGGAATGGTTGCCAATAATTGGTTTGCACAATTTCTCTCAAATATAATTAATTTAAATGTAATTAGGCCAAAAATATTAGAAACAACAGCTTTAGGAGCTGCTTTTTTATCAGGATATCAAATTGGGGAGTTTAAATCCTTAAATCAAATAAAAAAGAAATGGAAAAAAGATAGAGTTTTTTATCCAAAAATTGATAAATCTTTTAGAAACAATCTTTTAAAAGGGTGGAAATTAGCAATTCGTAAAACTTTAACATAATTTAAACTATGAAAAAAATTTTGATTATAGGTGCAGGTGCAATGGGCGCAGCTTTTTCAATTCCATGCTTAGATAATAAAAATAATGTTACTTTATGTGAGCCTTATAATAATCAATTAGTTAAAAAATTAATTGAAAATAAAAATTTTCATCCAGCTTTAAAGATAAGACTTCCAAAAAAATTAAATATAAAAAAATTTACAAGTGAAATTTTAAGTCAAAAATGGGATTTAGTTACTATAGCTGTAGGTTCAATGGGAATTGAATGGGTCAGAAAAAATATAAAACAATTAAAATACAATACAAATATTTTGATTTTAACCAAAGGTCTTAAATTTGATAAAAATACAAAAAAAATTATCACAATGTCTGAAGTTTTAAATCAAGGAAATAAAAAATTGAATATTTCAGTTCTGAAGGGCCCATGTTTAGCTGGTGAGTTAGTAAGAAAAATAAAATCAAGCACTGTTATAGCAAATAAAAATATTAAAATTGCAAAATCTATTGGAAAATTAATCTCAACAAAATATTATAAAACTGAATATTCTACAGATGTTAAGGGTGTAGAAATATGTTCGGCAATTAAAAATATTTATTCTATGTTGATAGGTGCTGGGGAAGGTGCAAATACTGCTTCAACTATTTTTAATAAATCAATTTCTGAAATGGTTTATTTGACTAAATTTTTTAAAGGACGAGAAGAGACAGTTTATGGACTTGCTGGAATAGGAGATCTTTATGTGAGTGCTGTAGGTGGACGAAATAGTAAGATGGGTTATTTTTTAGGAAAAGGTTTTACATTTAAAAACGCTAAAAAAAAATTTATGCTAAATGATACTATTGAGGGAGCAGAATTAGCTTTTGAAATCGGTCACTATATCTTAAAAAAAATTGATAATAAAAAAATTCCATTGATGGTAGATTTGTTAAAGGCAATTTTAAATAATGCAAAACTTAATATAAGATGGTAAATAAAATTTGTAATATAGTTGGGTGGGTACTATTTATTATTTCAGCAATCGGTTTTATTATCTCTAGTATTGGAAGTTTTTGGGCAATGTTTGGCAGTATTTTTTTCTTAATAGCCTGTTTTGTATTTTTAATACCTTACTTTATAAAAGAAAACTAATCAGTATTTTTGGCTGCTCCCATCAATTGAAAGCAGCCAAACAACTTTATTTATTTAAAAAAGTTTTTAAAGAGTCATCCATTGCTTCAGACCATGGTGTGTGATGAATAGGCCCAACAGATCCAGTAACTGGAGAAGAAAAAGATTTATTCCTATATGTTAGAATATCTTCAACCTTATGATGTTCCCATTCTTTGAAATGTTTTCTTATCAATTCAAAATCAATTTTTGGATAATCAGACATTTCATGAAGCTCTTTGGTGTATTCAGTTTGGAAATCAATCATTTGATCAGGATTTTCAAGCTTTTCTTCCATTGCCACCCATTTGTTAATATCTTTGCTAATTTCATCACTATTTGGAAGTTTAATTTTCCCCATGATGACATCTCTTGCAAACCAAGCTTGGCAATCAAACATATTAAAAGTATGAAACTGATCTTGCATACCAAGATAAATAAGTTTTTGATTGTCCTGCCAGACTACACCTTTATATAATTTTGGTGGGTATAATCTATTTCTAGTCTTTAACCTCAAATTTTCATCTATAAATGGAAAGTGGTGCAAATAACCAGTGCAAAGAATTATTGCATCAGCATCTTGTTCAGTACCATCTTTAAAGATTGCTTTCTTACCATCCAATCTATCAAGATAATGAACTTCTTTCATTCCTTTTGGCCATTTGAATCCCATTGGGTTATGTCGATAACCAATTGTTACACTGTTAGCTCCATATTTATGACACTGTAGAGCAATATCTTCTGCAGAATAACTGCTTCCTAAAACAATAACATTTTTTCCCCTAAACTCTTCAGCATCTCTAAAGTCATGGGAGTGTAAAATTCTGCCTGGAAAAGAGCTCATTCCTTCATACTCTGGTATAAAAGGTACTGAAAAATGACCTGAAGCAACAACTACATAGTCAAAGTTATCTTTTGAAGTAGCATCACTAGTTTTATCTAAGTAACTAATTTCAAACTTATCATTTTTAAAAACAGCACTAGTTACTTTTGTATTAAATTTAATTTTATTTTTAATATTCCCTTTACTAACTCTTCCAAGAATATAATCATACAACACTGCACGAGGTGGAAATGATGGAATTGGTTTTCCAAAATGTTCATCAAATGAATAGTCTGCAAACTCAAGGCATTCTTTTGGCCCATTCGACCAAAGATATCTATACATACTATTAGGAACAGGGTCTCCATACTGATCCGATCCAGTTCTCCAACTATAGTTCCACAATCCACCCCAATCTGCTTGTTTTTCAAAACAAACTACTTCAGGAATTTTTTCACCTTTTTTTTCAGCTTGTTCAAAAGCTCTAAGCATTGAAAGTCCGCATGGACCGGCACCTATAATTGCAATTTTTGTCATTAGATAATCTCCATTTTAATTATTTATAAATAGATATTACTAATAAAAAATTCTTATTTAAAAGAAAAAAATTTATAACTTAAAGGTTGTATTGTTATAATAGTTTAGAACAATCCTTCTATTTCACCTTTGTCATTTAGTTTTATAGAGTCGGCTGCCGGTACTCGAGGTAAGCCTGGCATAGTCATTATCTCTCCACAGATTACAACAATAAATTCAGCACCAGATGACAATCTAACTTCTCTTATTGGCAAAACGTGTCCTGTGGGTGCACCTTTTAAACTAGGATCTGTTGAAAAACTATACTGTGTTTTAGCAATGCATATAGGTAGATTTCCATAACCTTGATCTTCAAATCCCTTTAATTGAGCTCTTACTTTAGAATCTGCAATTACTTCGCTTGCTCTATAAATTTCTTTAGCTACGGTTTCAACTTTTTCAAATAATTTAGTTTTATCCTCGTACAAGAATTTAAAATTAGCTTTTTCTTTATCAATTAATTCAACAACATGTGAAGCTAAATCTTTTGTTCCTTCTCCACCATTTGCCCAATGCATACACAAAGTAGCTTTTACACCTAATTTATTACATGAATTTATTAACTCATTAACTTCTTTATCTGTATCTGCAATAAAATGGTTTACAGCTACTGCAACTGGTAGACCAAATTTTTTAATATTCTCAATATGTCTCTCTAAATTTACTAATCCTTTTTTAAGAGCCTCTAAATTCTCATTTTTTAACTCATCTTTAGCTAAACCTCCGTGCATTTTTAAAGCACGAATTGTTGCAACTATCACTACACAACTTGGTTTAAGATTTGATTTTCTACATTTTATATCTAAAAATTTTTCAGCACCAAGATCAGCTCCAAATCCTGCCTCAGTGACAACGTAATCAGCTAATTTTAAACCAGCTTTTGTGGCAATTACAGAATTACATCCATGAGCGATATTTGCAAAAGGACCTCCATGAATAATGGCAGGATTATTTTCTAAAGTTTGGGTTATATTGGGTCTTAACGCATCTTTTAATAAAACAGTCATAGGACCATGAGCATTTAGATCTTTTGCAAAAATTGGTTGTTTATCTCTTGTGTAAGCTACTGTTATATTTCCAATTCTTTTTTCTAAATCTTCAATACTATTTGCTAAGCAAAAAATCGCCATGATTTCTGAAGCTACAGTTATATCAAAGCCATCCTCTCTAGGAAAACCATTGGCTACACCACCTAAATTTACATTGATTGATCTTAGAGCTCTGTCATTCATATCCATTACTCTTCTCCAAACAATTCTTCTAACATCGATGTTTAACTTGTTGCCCCAATAAATATGATTATCGATTAAAGCAGACAATAAGTTGTGAGCAGACGTTATTGCATGAAAGTCTCCAGTGAAATGTAAATTAATTTGTTCCATAGGAACAACTTGTGCATAACCACCTCCAGCAGCTCCACCTTTCATACCAAAAGAAGGACCTAAACTTGGTTCTCTTAAACATACTATAGATTTTTTTCCAATTTTATTTAAACCATCATTTAAACCTACGGATGTCGTGGTTTTGCCTTCTCCAGCAGGAGTTGGAGTTATTGCTGTAACTAATATTAGTTTACCATCAGGTTTATCTTTTAAAGTATCTAGGTATTCTAAATTAATCTTAGCTATATGTCTGCCCATAGGACTAAAAGCAGAGCTTTCATCAGGCACGTTAACTTTAGCCAATATGTCTTTTATTGGTTGCATTTGTGCTTCTCTAGCTATCTGAATATCTGATTTAACTTCGCTCATAATGTCCTTTGTTAGTTTATTAAATTTGAACGATTAATATCTCTTTTTTTAAATTTTTGAAACTTCTAAAAATTATATATAAAAAAAATAAGAACTATTTACATAGTTTATTATAAAATTATTCCATGCAAAAGTATTCAATTCTCAGTCTAATAAAAAATGCTTTCTCCAATCATCAAAATTGGGATTTAGCATGGAAAGATCCAGTTCCAAAAAAAGAATACGATGTAGTTATTATAGGAGGTGGTGGCCATGGTCTTGCTACTGCTTATTATTTGGCAAAAGAACATAAAATTACCAATGTAGCTATTATTGAAAAAGGTTGGATTGGTGGGGGAAATATTGGAAGGAATACTACAATTATTAGATCTAATTTTATGTATGATGAGAATGCAAGATTCAATGAGTTTGGAATGAATTTATGGAGAAACATGAGTCAGGAATTAAATTTTAATGTCATGTTTTCACCAAGAGGAATAATAAATTTAGCTCATTCAGATGCTCAAATGAATGCATACGCACGTAGAGGAAACTCTATGAGATTGAATGGAATTGATGCTGTACTTTTAAATAGAGAAGAAATTAAAAAAATTATTCCGATGGCAGATTTTTCCGATGATGTACGATACCCAATCTTTGGTGGACTAGCTCAACCAAGTGCAGGTACTGCTCGACATGATGCAGTGGCTTGGGGTTATGCACGTCAAGCGGACTCAATGGGAGTTGATATAATACAAAATTGTGAAGTTACAGGATTCGATGTGACAGCTGGAAAAATTACAGGTGTAAGAACATCAAGAGGAGATATTAAAACAAAAAAAATTGGCCTCTGTGTAGCTGGTAGCACAAATGTTTTAGCTGAAAAATTAAATATGACTCTTCCAGTAGAAACTCATCTTCTTCAAGCTTGCGTTTCTGAACCTGTTAAACCGGTTTTAGATGGAGTGGTAACTTTTGGTGCTGGACATTTTTATATTAGTCAGTCTGATAAAGGTGAAATGGTTATGGGTGGTGATCTTGATGGGTATAATAGTTATGCTCAAAAAGGAAACTTACCTACCATACAACATGTGTTAACAGGTGGTGTTGCTTTATTTCCATTCTTAAGTCGTCTAAAAATGCTAAGAACTTGGGGAGGTATAATGGATATGTCTATGGATGGATCACCAATAATAGATAAAACCCATATTGAAGGATTGTATTTAAATTGTGGTTGGTGTTACGGAGGATTTAAATCTGTCCCATCTTCTGGATGGACATTTGCTCATACAATTGCCCAGGATAGAGTTCATGAATTAAATGCTGGTTTTAGTTTGAGTAGGTTTTCGACAGGATACTTGCTGGATGAAAAAGGTCTTGGGACCAAAACTTGGATATCATAAATGCTGAATATAAAATGCCCATACTGTGGAGACAGAGCTCAAAAAGAATTTGCTTATGGTGGAGATGGTACTGTTAAGAGACCTGAGTTAAACAAAGAAGTTTCTGACCAGGAATGGGATAATTTTGTTTATTTAAGAAAAAGTCCTAGAGGTAAGCACATAGAGCTTTGGCATCATGTTTCAGGATGTAGACAATGGTTTAGAGCGCAACGAGATACCGTTACTCACGAAATTTTTAAAACGGCAAAATTAAACGAAGAGATTTAATGACTCAATTATTTAGATTAGCAAATGAAGGTTTATTAAATAGAAACAAAGAGATTGAATTTTATTTTAATGGTAAAAAATATACAGGTTACGAGGGAGACACATTAGCCTCGGCATTATTAGCAAATGGCATTCATTTAGTTGGTAGAAGTTTTAAATATCACCGACCCAGAGGTTTTTTTGGCGCTGGTGTAGATGAGCCTAATGCAAAATTACAAGTTACAATTAACGGTTATTCAGAACCTAATGTTAATGCTACAGAAATTGAACTAGTAGAGGGTTTGTCGGCAACTAGTCAGAATTGTTGGCCTTCAGTTGAATTTGATATTGGAGCAATCAACAATGTACTTAATAGATTTTTTCCTGCTGGATTTTATTACAAAACTTTTATGTGGCCAAAAAGCTTTTGGTATAAAGTCTATGAACCTTTTATTAGAAAAGCAGCTGGTCTAGGAGTGGCATCAACTGAAAAAGATAATGAAAGATATGAGCATAAGTATGAATACTGTGATTTGTTAGTAACTGGATCTGGTCCTGCAGGTCTAGCAAGCGCCTATGCAGCAGCAAAAAATGGTGCAAGAGTAATTTTAGCTGAAGATAAACCAAGATTTGGTGGTTCACTTTTAACTGACAATGTTACTATTGATAATTTATCAGGCAAAGCTTGGACAGAAAAAATAATTTCTGAATTAAAAGAAATGCCTAATGTAATTGTTAAAAATAGATCTCAAGTTTTTGGATATTATGATCACAACATGATGGTAATGTTTGAAAGAATTGGTGATCATCTAAAAACAAAATCCAAATTTACTCCAAGACAAAGACTTTGGTACATAAGAGCAAAAGAAGTTTTATTATCAACAGGATCAATTGAAAGACCAATAGTATTTGGAAACAATGATACTCCAGGAGTATTTTTATCAGCGGCAGCAAAAGAATATATTAAAGTGTATGGAGTGCTGATTGGTAAAAAACCTTTAATTTTTACAAATAATGATAGCGCTTACGAAACTGCAATTGAATTTAAAAAACATGGAGTAGATCCCATTATTTTAGATACTAGAGAAGATCAAAATTCGGATTTAATAAATGAAGCTAAAAATTTAAATATTTCAATAAAATTTTCCTATGCAGTAATTGCTGCAAACGGATATAAAAAAGTAAAATCAGCCTTAGTGGGAAAATTAAATAATGATAAATCTGATTTTGAGAATACAGAAACTATAGAATGTGATTGTATTTGTGTATCTGGTTTTTGGACACCTACAGTCCATTTAGCCTCTCAATCGGGGAATAAATTAAAATTTAATGAAAAAATAGATGCATTTGTTCCTGATCAAGCAAAACAAAATGAACACTCAATTGGAGCGGCAAATGGAACTTTCAATTTAAAAGAAACTCTAGAAAATGGTTTTAAAATTGGGGCAGAAACTTCAAAAAAAATTACCAATCAAGAAATAAATATTCAAATACCTAACACCAATGAGGCTAAACAAAGTTCGCACGATAAGTTTTGGTGCTCTCCATTACCAAAAGGTAAGAGTTATAAAAGATTTGTAGATTTCCAAAATGATGTGGCAGTATCTGATATCGAGATAGCTTTAAGAGAAGGATATAGATCAATAGAACATGTTAAGCGTTATACTACTCTTGGAATGGCAACTGACCAGGGCAGAACTAGTAATTTAAATGGTTTACAATTAGTAGCAAATATTGAAAAAAAAATTGTTCCTCAAGTAGGTCACACTACATTCAGACCTCCATTTACACCTATTACTATTGGAACTATTGTTGGAAGAGAAATTGGTATGGAGTTTATGCCTACCAGAAAAACACCAATGCACAGTTGGCATGAAAAAAATAATGCTGTCTTTACTGATGCTGGCGCATGGAAGCGACCTAGATATTATAAACAAGGTAATGAAACTTTATTTGAAGCATCTAAAAGAGAAGCGAAAAACGTAAGAGATCATGTCGGAATTTGTGATGTTACTACTCTTGGTAAAATTGACATCAAAGGGCCAGATGCTGCTGAGTTTTTAAATCGAGTTTACACTAACGCATGGTTAAAACTTCCAATAGGTAAAGCAAGATATGGAGTAATGTTGAGAGAAGATGGAATAGTTATGGATGATGGAACAACAACAAGAATTACGGAAAATCACTATCATATGACCACAACAACAGCACAAGCTGCCAATGTGTTATCTCATTTAGAATATTACCTACAAGTAGTTTGGCCAGAATTAAATGTAAATGTAGTATCTACTACAGAGCAATGGGCTGGAGCTGCATTAGCTGGACCAAAGTCTAGAGATGTTTTAGCAAAACTTTTTCCAAATTTAGATGTAAGTAATGAAGAACTCCCTTTTATGGGTTACGTTGTGGGAGATTTATTTGGAGTTGAAGCAAAAATATTTAGAATTTCTTTTTCAGGAGAGCTAGCGTACGAGATTAATGTGCAGTCAGATCATGGATTATTCATGTGGGAAAAAATAATGGAAGTTGGAAAAGAATTTAATATCCAACCTTATGGAACAGAGGCTTTATCAACATTAAGAATTGAAATGGGCCATGTGGCAGGACCAGAATTAGATGGTAGAACCATACCTTACGATGTTTCTTTAGAAGGTCTTATTTCTAATAAAAAAGATTTTATTGGAAAAAGATCACTTTCGAGAGCTGCTTTCAATAATAAAGAGAGACAAAAAATAGTTGGTCTTGTACCTGTTGATAGAAAATCCAGTATACCAGAAGGTTCTCATCTAGTTAAAGATAAAGATGCTCAACTTCCAAATCCTAAGCTAGGACATGTATCTTCTTCTTGTTGGAGTGTGGAAAATAATAATCCATTTTCTTTAGCGATTATTAAAGATGGAAAAAATATGATCGGTCAAAAACTTTACGCTTTATCACCATTAAAGAATACTGCAATTGAAGTAGAGGTTATTTCATCTCATTATGTAGACCATGAAGGAACAAGGGTAAGATCATGACAAATATATCATCATTAAATCAAATTCATAAATTAGGAAAGTTTGGAGATCATGAAAACAAAAGTGAAGAAAATTTATTAAGAATATCTGAAGTTTCAAATATTTGTATTTTTCAAATTGTAAAATTTAAAAATTCAAATTTTGATATTAGTAAAATTAAGATTGATGGTTTAGATTTACCACAATCATTAAAAACGAATTTTAATGAAATGACTAGAATTTTGTGGGTTGGGCCTAATAATTGGTATGTTTTTTCAAATAAATTAGACCTATATCAAACTGAAATTAATAAATTTGATGATCTAAATTTTGCAATTACCAATATTTCTCATTCAAGAGCAATCATTGAAATTGAAGGTGATTTAGCTGATGAAGTTTTAAAAAAAGGATGTCCACTCAATATAAATCATTTGGGAGTGGGCGATTGTGCAAATTCAGTTTATAATGGTATCTCTGTTACAATAGATTTTATCTCTAATAAACCTAAAAAGATAAGAGTATCTGGATTAAGAAGTTTTGGTGAGTCTTTGTACCATTCAATTACAGACGGATCTTTAGAGTATGGTTATATAGCAGTTTAAATATATTAATCTCTTGTAGCAATAAAAACTCCAATAGAAGTAATTATAAATCCTACTAGATCCCAAGCAGTAAAAATCTCTCCTAAAAAAAACCAAGCCATAAATGCTGATGTTGGTGGAATTAAAAAAAAGATAGAAACAGTTTTACTAGCTGAATTATGTTTTATTAAGAACATTAAAATTGTGAATGCTCCAAATGAAACTAAAAATATTTGATGACTCATTGCAATAATGAAAGTTTTAGTAAAATTAATTTCTAAATTAGTAAAAAAAATAACAATGAGTAAATGAAAGATAAAACCACCAGTGGCTTGATAAGTATTGCTAACAGATAATGGTAAATTGTTACTTAATTTTTTTTGCCAAATTGTTGATATTGTGATTGCAAGCAACGCAATTAACGTTGCTACCAATCCAAGGATTGGGATATCTGAACCAACATCAATACCGAGCACAAGAGTAGCGCCAATAAAACCTAGAATTACGCCTAACCACTGCTTATAAGTTACTTTTTCACCTAAAATTGGACCGCTTAAAGCATTAGTTAAAATTGGCTGAAGGGTTACTATTAAAGCAGCGATTGCAGTTGGCATACCTCTTGAAATAGCAAAAAAAACTCCACCCAAATAAAATCCATGAAACAAAACACCACTAAAAAAAGATTCAATAAAGTTTCTTTTGCTTATTAAAATTTTTTTATTCGTAAATATCGAGAATAAAAAAAACCCAATTGCTACTATTAAAAATCTAAATGCTAATGCAGAGAAGGGGTCGCTATTATCAATAATTGGTTTAGTAGTAATAAATGCTGAAGACCAGAGTAATATAAAGATAAATGGAAAAACTTTGATCATTTATTTTTATTTAAGATTTAATTTGAAATATTTAGAATTATTAAATTATCTTGATTGCTTTCTTTGCACCAAAGTTCATAACTCTCACACATACGCCATAAAAAATTAGAAGCTTTTTTTGATAATTCAATTAATTGGCTACTTTTAGAGTCATATAATTTTGGGATTTTAATTAATTCTTTAATCATCATATCTCTTTGTATCTCTAAAAGTCTGATTGTTTCATTAGGAATTTTTTGATTAGTTTCATTGTCAATATAGTTATTTTTTTTAAGTTCAACGAGCCACTGGTTATGAAATTCACCACTGCTCAATTTTTCATAATCATCAGTCTCTATAAATTTTTGGATCGCATCATCTAGAGAAATATTAGGATTTATTTTTTTAAATTCACTAATTTTAAAATATATTATCTCAGCAGCTTTTAATACGTAAGGCTTATTAATTGTCTCTGACATTCTTACTTTTATATTTATTCATGGAAGAAATAGCTAAAATTAAATTTGGATCTAAAAATATTTTTGATGATTTAACTTTTTTAAATGATTTATATGCAAAAATAGCAATGGGTAATTCTGTACATCCTAAAATTATTTTTTTACATTTTTTACCTATTAAATATTTAATGGCAGGTTGAATTACTTTTTCAGCAGCTTTGACGTTACCCATTTTTACCAATTTTATTGCTTTATTTACACACTCAGTTTGCAAGTCTTGATTAGGGTAAACAAGATTATAATTTTTATCAAAAATTTTATTATAAACTCCTGTTTTAAGAGTCCCTTCTGTTGCCAACAAACCTATTTTAGAATTTTTTTTACACATTTTTTTTGTTTGTTTAAAAACTTCCTTTGGCATATTTATTATTGGAATATTAATTTTTTTTCTTAAATCATCGTACCAATAATGAGCTGTGTTGCAGGGAATAACTATGAATTTACATTTATTTTTTTGGAGGAGTCTACACCCTCTCAATAAGCTTCTTAATACTGTTAAATATTTCTTTTTACTTTTTTTATTGATTAATCGGTTAGATAAATTTCCTGTCTGTACCCCAATAGACTCAGGTCGACCTGGTATATTTGATTTATTATAAAGTAAAAATAGTGGATATTCTTGATCAATTTTACCTCTGTTCAAAATAGCAAGCTTGTTACAGAAGTCTAAACCAGCTTGAGTTCCCATTCCTCCAAGAATACCTATCATAAAGAAAACAATTTTTTTATTTGATTGATTTGTTGATACCTCTCATAAAAACAAGAACCAAACAACCTTTTTTTGTATAAGACGAATGTTTTGTTCCTGGTTTAAATGATACAAAATCACCTTTTTTGAAAACTTTACCATCAGGATCTTTAAGCTCACCTTTTAGCATAAAGAACTCTTCATAACCTGTATGCATATGTGGTAAACTCTTTGAGCCTGCATCCATTTTAAGAACATATGTTCCAAAACCACCATTCTTTTTGGAATAACTAATTTTATGCCAACTCATGCCCGGAATTTTTTTGCCATAATTATCAAATGGTTTAAATTTAACTTTATTAATATTTGTAATTTGTCTATTTGGCATATTTAATTATAACATATACTTAAAACTTATCATGCAAGAAATTTATATTGATAGATCTGGAAGTGGTTTTCCTTTAGTTTTAGTTCATGGATTTTTAGGCTCATCCGACATGTGGAGATACCAGAAAGATTTTCTAAAAAAAAATTTTACAATAATAGCACCTGCTTTACCTGGCTTTGGTGAAAGCTCAAAAATTAATTCTGCAAGTAGTATTGAAGAAATGGCTAGTATAATTATTAATTCTATAAAAAAATTAGGAATTGATAAATTTCATTTAATGGGTCATTCAATGGGAGGGATGATTGTACAAGAGATGGTTAAACAATCTCCATTAAGTATACATAAATTAATTTGTTATGGAACGGGACCAATAGGCGATATTCCCGGAAGATTTGAGTCAATTGATGTTTCAAGAAAAAGATTAGCAGATGATGGTTTAAAAGCTACTGCTTATAGAATTGCTAAAACTTGGTTTGTAAAAGAGGATAGGGCAAAAAATTTTTTTTTATGTAAAGAGGCTTATGCAAATGTGATAGAAAAATCAGCAGATGATGCTTTAGTTGCAATGAAAAATTGGTCAGGAATTAATAATTTAAAAAATATTAAGAACGAAACTCTAATTATTTGGGGAGAATTTGATAAAGCTTACAATTACAAACAAGTAGAAACTTTAAATGAAAATATTCCTGAAAGTCGTTTACAAATAATTAAAGGATGCTCACACAATGTTCATCTTGAAAAAGAAGATGAATTTAACAATTATATTTTAGATTTTTTAAAAGACTAGTTTGTTGGCTATAAATACTAAAATTCAATTAAGAATTAGATTACAGCCAACAATTATTTTAATGAAAATTATGCAGTTTTTAAGTTAACTGCTGAAGGACCTTTAGGACCATCTTCAACATCGAAAGTCAAAGCTTGACCCTCATCTAAACCGTTCAT
>Ga0209425_10001266_pt1 | contig 29492 bp, 30 predicted proteins | sample COG_05_FD_184749 | JGI IMG/M metagenome (GOLD analysis project Ga0209425, IMG submission 184749) | Pelagic Microbial community sample from North Sea - COGITO 998_met_05 (SPAdes) (version 2) | ecosystem: Environmental > Aquatic > Marine > Neritic zone/Coastal water | place: Helgoland, sampling...
TGCCGCAAAAGTCTGCGTGGCTTCAAGGCTCAATAACACAGGTCAGGTATGCACCGCTGCAAAGCGTTTTATTGTTGTGAAAGAGATTGAGGCTGTTTTTAAAAAAAGAGTGATGAATGAACTCAAGCGATATGTCGTCGGCGATCCGTTGGATGAATCAATCAATGTGGGTCCGTTAGCGCGTGAAGATTTACGACTTGGCGTGCATGAGCAAGTTCAAGCGTGTGTCGCGCAAGGCGCAACAGTTTTACGTGGGGGTGAAATTCCAGCAGGCGATGGTTTTTTCTATCCGATTACTGTGTTGGATGGTGTAAAGTCAGGAATGCCAGCGTATAATGATGAAATATTTGGTCCGGTGATTGCTTTTATTTCGGCAGAAGACGAAGAGAGTGCGATTGAAATTGCAAACGATACACGCTTTGGCCTGGGCGCCAGTGTTTTTACACAAGACATTGCGCGTGGTGAAAAGATTGCAACTGAATTACTGCACGCAGGCACCGTGTGTGTTAATCGTGCTGTAGCATCGGATCAACGTTTGCCCTTTGGTGGCGTGAAGGCCTCGGGTTTTGGCCGTGAGTTATCAGAAATCGGCATGCATGAGTTTGTAAACATAAAAACAATTTGTATTGACTAATGACAGTAATTGAATCGAATAAGCGACTCTCGCAAATAGCGTGCACGGCCCTCAAAGGGGTTGGGCCAGCTGTGGCGGAAAAGTTGGCGCGTTGCGGTATTGGCTCACTTCAAGACTTATTATTTCACTTACCATTGCGTTATGAAGATCGCACACGTTTATATCCACTTGCAAGTGTGATTCCTGGCCAGCAAGTGATGATTGAGGGAAAGATTACGCAGGTGCAGCGTCCGATGGGAGGCAAAACCCGTTTGTTGTGCCAGATGGCCGATGATACGGGTTATATCCAATTACGTTTTTTTTATGTTAACCGTGCGCAATACCAAGCATTTTCGCCGGGTACGCGACTGCGTGCTTACGGTGAAGCCCGCTTCGGTCCTAAGGGCTTAGAGATCGTTCATCCTGAATATACGGTGATGAGAACAGGTCAGGTGATTCCTGCCGAAACACATTTAACGCCTGTTTATCCCACGACAGAAGGTTTGCATCAAGCAACGTTTAGAAAATTGATGAAGCAAGTATTGCGGATTTTAGAGGGGCAGGGTGTTTTAGATGAGCTCTTGCCAAGCGCTGTTCGTGAGAGTCTTTCAATGCCTAGTCTTAAAGAAGCGTTGATGCTTATTCATTACCCGCCTGTCGAGGTTGGTATTAAAGCGCTATTGTCTGATAAACATCCTTGTCAGCAACGATTGGTGTTTGAAGAGTTGTTAGCGCACCGTTTAAGTTTATTGCGTCTGCGAGAAGTGTTGAAAGGGAATGTCAGCAAAGCGTTTCCTGAATCAGCATCGTTGAAGGAGCAGTTTTTAAAAGTCTTACCCTTTGCGTTAACGAACGCACAAGAGCGCGTCTGCCAAGAGATAGAAGCAGATCTTGTGACGACGAGGCCAATGATGCGGTTGGTGCAAGGTGATGTGGGCTCAGGTAAAACGGTAGTTGCCGCTATTGCTGCAATGCAAGCGATCGAAGCGGGTTATCAGGTGTGTGTGATGGCGCCGACTGATATTCTTGCCAGTCAACATCACGTGAGTTTTTCTGCGTGGTTTGACTTGTTGGGCATTCCTGTGATTTATCTGTCTGGTAAATTAACGGCAAAATTGAAAAGAGAGGCCTCAGAAAAAATCACATCGACAAAAGCCTGTGTGGTGGTTGGTACGCATGCACTGTTTCAAGATGGTGTTGTTTTTAACAAGCTCGGTTTAGTGATTATTGATGAGCAACATCGATTTGGCGTTGACCAGCGTTTGCGTCTTCAGCAAAAAGGTGTTGAAGATGGCAGTTACCCGCATCAACTGATTATGACGGCAACCCCCATTCCACGAACATTGGCCATGACGGCATTTGCAGATTTAGACAATTCAATTATTGATGAATTACCGCCAGGTAGGCAGCCTGTTAAAACAGTGTTGTTGAGCAACGCGCGTCGTGATGAAATCATCGAGCGTGTAAGAGAGAGTTGCGAAGAGAGTCGTCAAGTCTATTGGGTTTGCACGCTAATTGAAGAGTCAGATGTATTGCAATGTCAGGCAGCAGAAGAGTGCTTAGAGCATTTGAAATCATCATTGCCTGATCTTCGTGTAGGTTTAGTGCATGGCAGATTAAAGCCGAGCGAAAAGCACGCTGTCATGCAATCGTTTAAAGACGGCCAGTTAGATGTTTTGGTGGCAACAACGGTGATTGAAGTGGGCGTCGATGTCCCTAATGCTACCATTATGGTGATTGAAAATGCTGAGCGATTGGGTCTTTCTCAATTGCATCAATTACGCGGCCGTGTTGGTCGTGGATCGCAAAAAAGTTTTTGTGTTTTGTTGTATCAAACACCATTATCGGACGTAGGTAAGCAGCGCCTTGAGATTATGCGTGACTTTGACGATGGATTTATTGTCGCTGAAAAAGATTTAGAAATGCGTGGCCCAGGTGAGGTGTTGGGCGTGAGACAAACCGGCGTTGCGGCATTTCGTATTGCGGATATTGTCAGAGATCAACATTTATTGCCTGCAGTTCAGCGCGTGGCTAAAGAGATGTATTCTCCTTCTGCTGCGTGTGTAACAGCGCTGATTGATCGTTGGTTGGGTGATCGCGATCAGTATGGGCAGGTTTGATGAAGCGCTACGCGTGATTGATTAGAATGGATTCCGGATATTGTCTCGCAATAAATCGCTCACCGCAATTCCGGCAAGACGCAAGGCCCGTCATCCTGCCCCCTGAGCCGGGATCCAATACATTAATAAAAAACCCTAAGACTAATTAATGTAACTGCCTACTGTTAAACTTAGCGCATTCCCAGTTCTCTTGTAATCTGTCAGGTTGTGTCTTCATCACTTGGTTCATATGTTCAATGTATGCTTCATGGGCGCCCGCAGCTCGGGTGAGTCTGACGACATGCGTTGAGGCGTTAATTAGAGCACTCAGAGAATCTTCCTTGAGTTCATGCAAGAAGTTGGACAGGGCTTTTTGTTCGCCGGCTAAAACCTTGCCTAGTTTGAATAGCAATGCTTTCTCTTTCACTACGGTTTCTTTGAGCTCACGTTTTTGTTGGGCCAGCATTTTTTTCCGAGCAATGGATTTTTTGAGTTTTACTTGCGCTTCAAAAATGCGGCGCTTTGAATTCATAATTTCCTGGCGAGCATGAGCACGTTTTTTTCGCGCCTTTACGATATTTTTTTTTATGTCGTCATGAAAGTTTGCAGTTGGGGGCTCAGTCGGGCTTTGCTTTATCGACAGTGACTCCTTTATATGGTGAAAGAGTCGTGAGATCGTAGAGCAAAGCTTTTTGAATTTTTTCACAGGGCTACCTTGTGAGCATAATGGTTTGTTCGGGGTTTGCGACAGCTTCTTTTGTTTCGGGTGCAGCATTTCCAAATAAACTTCCCGTGTATTGTGCGGTTAATTTAACGAGTTGTTTATTGTTAAACACGTAGCGCTCAGGAAAGTGTGATAAGACGCTAGAATCATTTTTCACCAGGAATTGCACGTTGCGTGTCACAGGTGCAATAGCTCGGTCTTGATACTGCAAAACATCCATTAATCGTTGAGCGCCTTGTGATGAAGCAGGTTTCATTAATAGCTGCTGAAATTCTTCGTGGGCTTGTGTTTCTGTTGCTTGTAGGCAATTCTGATTTTGCTTTTCAAGCCGAATGAAGTTAGTAACGTCGGTTTGGAATGTATGGTGCTCAGATTCTTCGGCTTTAATTGCGTTTAGCTGATCCCTGTAACTTCCATCAATAGTTTCTAATATTTTTTTTAGTTCCGTGCTAACTGACATATTCCAAACTCCTTAATTCATTACAATAATTTTGACAGTAAATAATTAAGGAAATCTTAAGAGCCGTATGCAAAAAACACAAATTAAAGCTGACAGCCGTATTTTTTCATAGTGTTACGTCTGCCAGCTATTGTCTTGAAAATTATCTGTAGCTTATCAGTCTTTGCTCTTGTTGCTCTTCAGCATGTGTTCTATCTGCCTGGGTAGAAAGCTGTTTAAACAATGTGAAGTGATTCACATGAGCTCTTAACGTTTTTGGTCGCTGTGTGACAGTTAAGATGGCGTCAACAGTGTCATCAATAACAGAGAGTGTTGACCCTACTGCTTTGATCAGGCTGTTGTTACTTAAAGGAATAACGCCAGAAAAACCGTGCTCAGAATGAATCAACCGCAAGGGCAAGAAGTTAAAGTCACCCATAAGCGTATAGCTTGATGCTTGTGCATGATTCATCAGCTGAACCAAGTATGACAGTAGCAAGCCATAGTTCTTTGGGTTCTTTGCAATATCATAAGGAAGATGCATGTTGGCCACATAGCTTGTACTCCCTTTTTGCTTGTCATAGAGTCTATACTCTTGCGTCCTGGCGATTAAGCTTTTTGTCGGTAGCTCAGCTTCATTTTGAACGATTTGCGTAACACTTAACTGTTGTGTATCAAATATTGTGGCAACGCCCATTTGAGTAAAGTTCTTTGCCGTTAAGTCATCATGAAAGGGCTTTAACCTAGGGTCGGTCTTAATTGCTGTAATAAAAGCATTGATATCCTCTGGTTTGATGGGCGCCTCTTCAAGAGCTATGACAGTCACTTGAGGGTTGCTCTCAAGGATGTCACCCAGCACGCTAGCAACTTTTTGAAGCCGTGCTTGGTATTGTTCTGTTGTTTCAGCTTTAATGGCAAAACCATTGTTGTATCTGTTCTTTTGTTCATTATACCGTGCTTTCATCATGATGTTAAAAGCGACTTTATTCCCGTAAACCACTGGCTCATGATCAGAAACTTTCGCTTGCTGTGCTGTTTGAAAGCCTAATGATTTATAGGTGCTTTTCTCTTTGGTTGTGTAAAACATGCTATTTCCCCTCGTTTGTTATTGAATGTTTAATGATAGAGGGGTAAGGGCGATTAATGAAATTAAACGTAACGATAGAATTGATAGTTAAAATCTATCTTATTATTGCATAAAGCCGCTTGATTCAATTGAAAAAACACACTTTATGTGTTATAATTGACTAGATTAAATAGCAAATCTATAGCTTACGGGGGTAGGTCATATGTCATTTCATGGTGAACACAAAAGAGCCGAATATTCAGAGTTAAAAAAGAGTCCTATAGAAAGCCTCAATTTGCAGCTTGATTTGGACGAACTGGACGTTAAACCCCTGTCTGCGGACGAGCTTAAGGGTGTGGATGATATCGCCCGTGGTGATGCGCACGGTAATGTCCTCGGTATGATTCAAACCATGCGAAAGCTGGGTATGATTCATATGGACAAAAATAACTATGAAAAATTAAGAAAAGAAGTTCAAAAGCATGATCAGGAGATGGTGAAATACCCTGAAAAAAGTAATAAAGCCACTTTAGAAGGCTGTGTTGCTAATATTAAAGATTTGCTCGTTACAATTACATGTGGAGTCAATCGTGGAAAGTGTATGATTTGGTTAGGCGATGTGCTTGCTGACCGTGGGCCTAATGATTATTTTACATTATTATTTTTTAAGCAAGTTAAAGCTCTTGGCGTTAAGTCAAAAATTACATTCTCAAATCATGATGCGGAATTTGTTTCACGATGGTTTCGCGGAAGGCCTGGGGTAAGTTCTTCAGCCTCATGTGATAATTTGGTTGCATTACTAGATCTTGGCATTATTGAGCGAGAAAATGTCAATAATTTATTAGACGATGCCTATTTCCCGCAATTAAAACTCATTAATTACACTCTCACGCCTGAGGGTAAAATGAAGTTATATCCCCATGCTAAGGTGCCCTCTTATTTATATAAAGCTCTAGCTGGTAAGCTGGATGTAAAGTTTGATGTGACTACCGTATCCACTTTTGCAGAGTCTATAGATAGAATTAATGCTGCCGTAATAGAACGTGGAGAATTCGGCCAAAATAGCACGCTAATTAGAATTAGAAGGGGGTCACTGTGCGCCTTGATCATGGAATTTGTATGGAATGATCCAGGCAAGTTTAGAGGGGTAAAGCAGCACTTTTTAACAAGTGACAATGGTATTTTTTGTCCCGATCTCGACCAGAATATTATTACAGTGCATGGGCATGTGGGTATGTCTACAAAAGATAGCTATACACCAGGTCATGGAGCATTTAGAAATCATGATTCTGACTTTGCTAAAGTGCATTCTGGGCTATCTGACTCCACAGCTAAAAAGTTTCTTGAGTATTATAATCATAATCAAATGAGCCCTCAAGCAAGGCTAGTAGGTAATAGTGAGTATTCTGTAGAAGTTAGAAAAGGGGCTGTTCCGGTGAGCGTCTGTCAAAGCGTTCCTTTAGAGCAATTCAAAAAAATAGAAGCGCAAAGAAATGCACAGTCGGTGATTAAGCGTACAGAATATTTGAAAAATTCTGTTCCGGAATCTAAAGAATGTGAAATTAAAGCTTTTCCACATTCCAATGAATTGTTAAAGAATTGTCAGCCGAGAAGCGCGTTGCTAGAAAAGCAAGCAGCAGATAGGCGGGCGATGGGAGCAGGTGTCATTTGTAATTTGGGTCTTTCTGTGGGAGCTGGCTATTATGTTGGAAACGGAACGTTGTTCAGTTCGACGGCTTTGACGAGTGTGAATACGTTAATAGGTACCCAAGCGGTCAGTCAGGTAGCTATTGGTGCGGCTGTCGGTGGTTTGGTATTTTCGACAGTTGCTGCGTTAGTCGGTGCAGCCTACTTTGCCTATAAAGGCGAATATACAAAGTCAGCAGGTTGTGCAGGTCTTGCAGTTGTGTTTGGTGTGACAGCGGTGTTCGCCCCTTATGTAGGTTTGGGGGTTTTGGCTTTGATTGGTTTGGCTGCGCTGATTAAGAAGGCTTGTGATGCTTATCAAGGTGCTAAGAAGGTTGATGGGTATGAAAGGGTTTCTGATTCAGCTGCTGTAAATAAAAATCAGGAAGTTGCTGTTCCTGGTGTTTAATTTTATGGATCCCGGATCAAGTCCGCGATGGCGGTGCAGTGGGGGTGGCAGCCCTACGTCTCCCCGGAAATGCTAGCATTATCCGGGGTCCATGTAAGATTAAAACTAACCCGCGTTTGTGCTTTTACCAGCGCCGGTATCTGTGCTTTTAGCGGTAAGAATACCTGGCATTACATCATTGTTTTTTTCAAAAGGCTTAACAACAAGCAAGTCAGGGAATAACGAGATAATTTTCTTTTCATCCTTCTTCAAGAATAAAATTTTCAAGTTAGGGCCCGCATCTTGGGTGTAGTATGCATCCACCCCGTCTTTGCGCAGTTGTTTAATCGTTTTTTTAGCGCGATCTGTTTCAGGCTGCGAGTAATGAATTGACGGTGTTGCAAGCGCCATGGTGGCGTGCATTGCTTCAGCGTTTTCTTCAGCAGCTGACCCTAATGCTTCAAAGTCTTGGTCAGTAATCGCTTTTTTAACCCGTGCTAAATCACGTGTAACAGTATCAGGCCATTTCTTATAAAGCGGTGATGTTTTCGTTGTGTGTTGCATCGCTTTACGTGATGAAATAAATTTTTTGTTTTTATTTATAATTAACAGGCCAACACGAAAGTCTGGCCAGTTAGTTTCAATAGGTTCAGCAAAGCTCTCTAGTGGATCATCACTGGCGTGCCATTCCACAAAGCCCTGCCATAATGAGCGTGTTGCGCTACCGCTGCCGATGCGAGCTAACATGGATAATTCTTTTTGATCCAAGTTCCAGCCGTAAAAATCGTTTAGGCACAAAATAAGGGATGAGAATCCACAGGCGCTAGAAGCTAAACCTGCAGCGATTGGGATGTTGCTTTGTGTGGCGATAAGCACGGGTGTGTCATCTTTGCGGAACAAGTCAACGTAGTCGATCGCGCGTTGAAAGAAGTCTGAATCAGGGTTAACAGGCTCACCATTCAAAGTAACGTTGTCTTTTTCGGCTAAGCTTATCGTTGTTGTCGCGCCGTAGTTTCCTAATGAGATTGAGAGGCTAGGCGTGTTCGGTAAGTTAAGTTCAACATTGCGTTTTCCCCAATATTTAACAAGTGCAATGTTAGAGGGCGCAAATGCGGTAGCGCTCTTGGTAACTGGTGTGTTGGCTTTTTTAGGGAGAATTTTTTTGATAAAGGCTTCTGTTTTCATATGTTTCACTTATGCTCGATTTTGAATTTAAATACTCAGTAAAGTGTATAGGATCGATATAATAGAAGCAATATAGAGGAGGGAAAAGCCCCAGTAGAGTGCGTATTTTGCGGAGTATGTTACCTTTGTGCGACCCCGTTTCACTAACCATGCGGCGCTTTTGCTGCGCAAGTTAGGTTCATCCAGCGCGTCCATGATGAGGTAGTATCCGTCGAGCTTTAGTAGTGGATTTAAGTTGATCAGCATGTTGATGTAGGCGCTTAAACCAAACAAGAATGTGAGCGTGGTGAATGTGGTATTTCTGATCAAGCAAGCAAGGGTGAGGAGTATGCCGGCAAATGCCCAGTCAGATAAAATGCCGGCCAAATCAACCATGATGCGAGGCCCTTTGCTAAGCCCCCACATGCTGGAGGTGTCGATGTAGGCAATGGGTGTGAACCAGTGCCAGCCAAAGCCTGAGGCTTTTAAAGGTTGTTTGTAACGCAAGGTCATAAAGGCGTGACCTAATTCGTGCAAGACGATACTGATAAAGCGTATTGGAAAAACACAGGCGATATAGAGCCAAAAACAAGGTGAGTTAAGCAAGTGATTTAAGCTGATATGAGCGGTGCTCAGAAAAAAGAAAAAACCTGAAAAGCCTAAGACAAGCATAATCACAAAGGTTACAGGTGTGTAGAGGTGCTTTATTTTTAAAGCATGAAACAAACGGGTGATTTTTTCGCTGGCATTTGGCCAGATGAAATTCGCTTCAAAGATTTTTTTTAGTCTGGAGGTAATGCGTTTTCGCAATGGAACTTTTTCTTCCCTGTGTGCTATTTCCATTGTGGGGATTTGTACAAAGCCTGCGATTGATAGGCGCATAATGATATTAGAGACATGCGCTAAATTAAGCGTCTTGAAGTGGATGAGGTAGGCCTCAATTAATTCGCGTAATGTTGTATTGCGATCTAAGCGTTCCCAAACAAAGTACCCTTCGGCAGAAAGCTGAAAAAAATCCAGGGTTTTAGTGTTTTTTAAAAGTATAACTTCTTGTCCGTCACTGCTATGGCGTTTTAAAACGGCTATTGAGTCTGCTTTTATCGGCCTTGATCGCTGGAGTAAAAAGCTCGACATCGTTTCTGAAAAACTAGCGCATTCAAGTAGCGCGTTCTCTAAATCTTGTTTTTTCAAAACAAGCAACTGACAAGGCGAGGTCGTGGTGACAGTCGCATTGCATGCCTCGTCTGCTAATAAACTCATTTCACCAAAGACCTGGTTCGGGCCTAATGTCGCAATAACTTTAGCAGGTGAATCTATTGTGACATCAACAGTGCCGTCATAAATGAAATAACACTGTTCGGATTCTTGTCCTTGTGTGAGGAGCACCGTGTTTTTATCAACGTTAATTGTTTCAATCGCCTGATAGAGTTGCTCGATTTTATCGTGCGACAAGGATTTAAACAGAGAGAGGTTTTTAATGAAGTGATGAAAAATAATTTTATCACGATTGTTGCTGAGTTTTTCTTTAAAATCAGGATGGTTTTCAATGAGGATGTTAAAGTCAGTTGCATTAATACGCAGCAGTGTGGTTGGCTCACTTGCGGTGACTGTGGCAGTTCGGGTCCAGTTGTCAGGAATAAACTGAGATGTTCCAGTGCCAATCCAATCGCCGGCAAAAAGCTTAGCAATCATTTCTCCGTGTAGAGTCACTTCAGTACTCCCCTGTAACAGCAAGTAAACACAATTGCCGGTTTCACCTTCGGTGACAATAATATCATCTGGATTGAATCGTTCTTTCGTAGTACGCGTCAAGAGTTCCTCATAGATGTCTTGAGGCGCACCTTCAAAGTACGGCGACTCATAGAGCAGGCGGTGCAACTGATCTCTGCCTGGCGTGTTTGTGGGGCTACGGTGTATCATATAATTAGATTAGCACTTAAAACCCACCCACTTCAATGGGGAAAAGGATAGACTATGACTGAGGATTTAGCGGAGTTTGAAACAGCTATGCGAGCTGTGGATTCCTATCTACAGCAAGCGGGGCTTAGCTCTGGTCAACGTGAGGTGTTGATTCTCGCAAAAGATCAATTTGCTGCAAAGGAGCGGGCGCGTTTGAGTGTGCTTGAACGCGAGGGAAGGTTTGCTTTTGCGCCGTGGCTGCACTTCCCTATGTTTGGCGCTTTGTTGGGTGATGAGCCACTCTCAAGGGATCTTATTGTTGCCTCAGCATTGATTGAAATGGGGATCGATTTGTTAGATTCTGTGATGGATGACGAGCTTTGCGAGGAGTTAAAATCAATTGGGCCTGCGATTATTCAGATGAATGCTTATCTGTTAATCACCGTATTGCCTGATTCTTTGCTGGAATCAAAACAGTTGGCGAAAAAGCAGCAAGCGCTGTTGAAAGTGAGCGCTGGGCAACAGTTGGATTTACAAAGGCGCGGATCATTTTGTGAGACAACCTATTTTGATTGTATTAAACAGAAAACGGGTGCGTGGCGTGCTTTATATTTTCAAATCAGTAGAGCAGATTTTCATGAGTCTTGGGATGGTATCATCACAGAGCTTGGCGTCGTCTCTCAGTTATATAACGACTTTCACGATATTTTTAATGCGTCTTGGAGTGTTGATTTGGGAAATGCGATCTACACATACCCGATTATTTGCGCGTACCATAAAATGTCGAATGATGCGCGGTGCGATTTTGAATTGGAATTACAGCGTACTAAAAATTCATTGGAATCACAACAGGTTATTCGAAATAAATTGAAAGCATCGGGCGTGTTGAAATCAAGTTATTTATTCGTGAGCCTTTTGGTTCTTGATCTAAAGCGCAGGGCTGCTCGGTTGGCTCAAACGAAAGAGGCAGCTACGCTGTTTGATAAGATTGTGCAGTGGCACAGTTAGCAGGTGCCTTTGTTGATTCGATCTTCAATTTCGTTATCAGAAAGTTTGCCGAGTTGCTCGAAACGAAGTTTGTCTTCACCGTCAACTTGAAAGCCACGCTTACGCATGTAGGTGATGGGATCTTTGCGAAATTTATCATGGCATGCTGGATTGTTAGCCCATTCATCAGCAAGTTTTTTAAGCTCTTCTAAGTTCATAATAATTCCTTTAGCAGTTGCCCTTGTTGATTCGATCTTCAATATCGCGATCGGTAAGATCATGCCATTCGGCAAATTTGGTTTTTTGAATGTCGTCGAGCTCGCAGCCCCAAGACTCGATAAATTTGACAGGATCATCCTTGAATTTCTCATGCAATTCAGGGTTGTTAGTCCATTCTTCGCTAAGTTTTCGAATATCGTTGGTGTTCATGCCTATATCCTTATAGTTAAGTATAGGATAATGGGTCTTAAAGTTTAATGTCAAGCGATCGAGACGGATAAGCGAGTTATGCCATTCGGTCTCGATTTGAAAGCGTCAGAGGGGAGTGTGCCGAGTGTGACAATGCAATCACCTAAGCCAGAGCCAGATATTTTGGCCCCTTTTATAGCATCCTCAGCAAGCGCCTGATCAATGATTGAGTTGATAGTTTTATCGGATACGCCGAGTGCATCTAATAATTGTTGTTGTTGAAAGAAGGTGTGACCGAGTCCATCCCAATCTTGATTATTGATACACACTTTGGCGTGTTCGGTGCATTCACCCATTTTTTCATACAAGGCATTATAAAGGCTGGGGTGTGCTTCGTAGGCCTTTGCAACTTTTGCGATAACATCAGTTGTTGGTGTTTTATAACCAGTATAAACGAGGCTGATGTCGGGAATATGTTTTAATGGTTCGACGATGCATGGGATCATATTATAGTAGACGACGCCACCGTAAACGCTTGCGGCGCAATCTGCACCAGACCCTATGCCTTGCACTTGATGTATGATGTTAATGGCGCTGCGTAGCAGTTGGTTTTTAGTTATATCGTCATTTAGCCATTGTGATAAACATTTCAATGTCGCGACGGTGATCGCAGCAGAAGAGCCTAAGCCGACTTTATCCGAAAATTCTGATTCAACTTTGATGGTGCATCCTGAAGGTAAACCTTTTTTTTTAAGGCAAGCGAGCAGGAATGTAAACGGTTTTTGTATGGTAATGTCGTTGATATCACACTCGAATGAGCCGAGAGATGATTCGATGGTCAGCGTTGTAGAATCATTTGGAAAAATTGATACCGTCATCTTGCGATTAATTGCAGCACTAATAGCGGCGTAGCCATGCAAAACAGCATGCTCGCCTAGTAACATAATGCTGCCAGGTGCCGATGCTTTATGAGACAAAGTGTGCACCTTTTTGTTGAGGAATAATTTCTTCATATTCAAACGCATGTTGTTTACAGACGTTTTTGAGGGTGGCGATATTGTCAGTTGCAATTAATACAACACCAGCGGTATCGCCTCGCACTGCGCCTGCACCGCAAATTTTGGCCGCAGAGCCTGCCGATTCAATATCGCTTATGAATGTTTGGATGCGCGTTGGCACAACGCCAATGTCAATGAGCAATTGATGATTGCGTTTAATGTGTTTTTGAAGTGAGGGTAGATCGCTTTGGGTGAAGGCTAGTTTGATAGCATCCGTGGTTGTTGAAAATTCCTGCCAAAGGGCATCGTTCTCAGCGTGTTCAGCCACTTTTGTGACGCATTCACCTGTGGAGGTGACGGGCCTGCCTGTGTTCACAATATAGAGAGGTAGCTTAGGTAAAGATTTAGCAACAATGTTTTCACCGTTACTGTAAAGGCAGCCGCCTTGCATTGAGATGCGCACATCCAATCCGCTCGCGCGTCCGTGTTGTAAGTTTTCCAAAAAAATGGCGTGATTCATGAGGCGATCGTCAGCGAGGTCAAGTTTAAAATAATCTTTTGTCGCAAAGAGTAGGCTCACGATTAATGCAGCTGATGATCCCATGCCGCAGCCTGTGGGAATGTTGGATCGAATATTTACGTTAAATCCTGCAGAAGGTTTTAAGCTAAAATTCTCCAGCACATCTGCAATGATGTAACACGCAAGGTCTTCTGGGTTGGTGAGTATATCTGTCACCTTGCATTTCTCATTTAAAAATAATCGGTATTGCCCATCAATGTGTTGCTTTAAGGTGGAAAGCGCTTCAAAAGTAAATTGGCATTGCTTTCCAAGCAATGAGAGGGTGACATGCTTGTTGTTAGATTCGGTAATCTTTATGCGAATATGTCTATCGATTGCAAGTGTTAGCGCAGGTTTTTGATAAACGACTGCGTGCTCACCTGATAGGATAAGTTTTCCAGGTGCAACAGCGATCATGATTAGTCCTTTTGATAGATCCGTTTGTGCTTGTTAAGCTCGGAGAATCTAAATTTATTTTCAATGCGTTTAGGAATCACCACGTTGCTTCCGTCTTCAGGTAATTTGTAAGAGTAAAACGCTTTGTATTGATCGTAAGTTAATTCGTTCCGTGAGCTGAGCATTTTTTTGTGATAATCAGTGTCGAGGTGCTTCTGATAACCGGGTTGAACAACCCCGCTGAAAAACTCTGCAACACAGCCAGATCCATAACTGTAAAAGCCAATGCGCTTTTCAGATAGGTCATCTTGGCAGTTATCAAACAGTGAGGCGAGACCGATATAAAGTGACGCGCTGTAACTGTTTCCCGTTAAGCGTGGATAGGCCAATGAATCTTTGACTTGTTCCATGAGAACATTGTTTTCTATATTTGAGTGACCGCTGTATTTGGCGAGTGCTTTATGCGCTTTTTCAACCAAGCGTGGCACTGAGTTGTGATAACAAAAACGGTAGTGATCTTTAAAGTGTCTATTCGATTCTTTTGCGTAGCCTGCCCAGGTTTTTTCAAGCATGTTCAGGTAGAGTCGTGACGAATATTTTCCGTCGACAATCGCTTCTTCTTTGTAAGTGGGGCGCCAAAAATCCATCACATCTTCAGTGTAAGAGCTGCTTTCAGGGTCGATAGCTAATATGCGAGGATTGGCTGATAGTATCATCGCGACAGCGCCACAGCCCTGTGATGATTCACCAGGCGTATCGAAGCCGTAACGTGAAATATCAGAGGCAATCAATAAGATTTTTTTATCGGGGTGTAACTGCAGGCGCGGTAAAACTAATTGCATGGCGCCGGTGCAGCTGTAGCAAGCTTGTTTGATTTCGAGTGTGCGACAGTTTTTCGGCAAGCCCAGTAATTCATGAACGTAGATGCCAGCAGACTTTGAGTGGTCTATACCGGATTCGGTCGCGAACAATAAGGTGTCAATGCTGCTGATATCCACTTTTTCGAGAACGCGTTCAGCGGCATGTGTTGCCATGGTAACGATATCTTCGTCAGGTGGCGCAATGCCCATCTGTTGTTGTCCGAGGCCTATGTAATATTTATCGGGGTCGATGTTGCGTGCGTTAGCTAACACCCCTAAGTCTAAATAAAAGCGTGATGTGTAAAAGCTAATGGCATCGATACCCACTTTAAGCACAGGTCTCTCCTTTGTTCCTTTCAATGCGTAAATGGCTGCCAATCAATTCACCTGGATTGGTTTGAGCTGCAAGACACGAGAGTTCGCCGCAGAGTACGGTTGCTGCCGTAATCATCGCGAGTCGTCTTGCATTCACCGCAGGTGCGTTGTCATCATTGCATCCCATGAGCGCTAAATTTTCCTTCACAAAATCGAAATCTTTCCCGTTACCCACGGTGCCCACAATAATGTTGGGCAGGGTGACAGAAAAATAAAGTTGATCATCGCGTACTTCGGTGTGCGTAATGCCTTGCGAGCCTTCAACGATATTGGCTGCATCTTGCCCTGTTGCTAAGTAAAGGGCGAGTAAGATGTTGGCATAATGAGAGTTTGCACTGTGTAAGCTGCCGGCAGCGATAGAGCCGATTAAATTCTTTTCAATATTGAGCTTGACCATCTTTTCGGGCGTTGTTTTTAAGTAGCGCGCACAAATTTTTCGGTCAATTAAAATTTCGGCAACAACATATTTTCCGCGTCCGAGTAAGCTATTAACGGCGGACACTTTTTTATCAGTGCAGAAGTTACCAGAAATGGAACCGTATTCCAGTGTGGGATAGGCTTTGAGCAAATATTTGATAACATTGTCGGCGGCCAGTGTCGCCATATTGTGGCCTGAGGCATCACCTGTGGTGAATTCGAGTCGCAAGTAAAATAAGTTGCCAACAATGTGTACGTGGAAATTGATGAGTTTTGCAAAGCGACTGGTGCTCTCTGCGGCCTTTTTAAGCGCGCTGTCATCGGCTTCTATGTCGGACTTTAGTTTGGCCAGATAAACGGTGCTAGGGGCTGATAAGACGATAGATCTCGTCATGCGTTCATCGATTAAGGTTGTTTGTATACCAGCGGTAACGGCTGATATGCGGGCGCCTCGATTAGTTGAGGGCCACAGAGGCGATTCGTAAGTGGCTAATGGGACGGTTACCGGTGCATCAAAGCCTTCGCCGACGATTTTCATCGGTCCGATTGTTTCCATTGGGATGTTCGCTGTCTTTTTCATAACTCGTTATATTAGGTATATAGAAAATGTGAGTCATTCTATTCAATTTTGCCGGTAATTGCTAATAGTTTCGTTTAAGGATGAAGTGCGTTATTTCGCGCAAAAAATCGCCACGACTCCCGAGTATCTCCAGCGAGGTCAGCGCGTTATCAATTAGCTCATCTAAGGTAATCTTCGCTGATGCCATTCCTTGGAATTGAAGGTAGGTGGGCTTATCTTGCTTAATATCAGAAAATTGCTTTTTGCCTAGCACTTCAGTGGTCGATTCAACATCAAGAATATCATCTTTGATTTGAAAAGCTAGACCGATACATTGACCAAATTCGCGTAAAGCTTGTACGGATTGAATGTTTCTATTCGTGCCTGCGAGTGTGCCTAGTTGAATGCCGGCTTGCAGGAGTTTGCCCGTTTTGAGTTGCTGCATTTCGCTGATGTCATGAATCGACGCAGAGTCTTTTTGCAGCGTGAGATCTAACATCTGCCCAAGTGTCATCCCCTGAGGGCCAATGGCGCGGGCGAGTGTTTGAATAAAGAGGACGCGTTTTTCAGGGTGTGCATAATCACGGGGTTCGGTTGATAAAATTTCAAATGCCAGTGAGTGTAATGCATCGCCAGCTAAAATGGCGGTGGCGTCATCGAATTGTTTGTGCGCGCTGGGTTTGCCGCGGCGTAAATCATCATCGTCCATGGCAGGTAAGTCATCATGAATTAATGAATAACAGTGAATCATTTCGATGCTAGCGGCGAGCATGTCGAGAACGGGGAGTGGGGCATCAAAGATCATGCCCGTGCCGTAAACGAGCAGCGCTCTAATGCGTTTACCGCCGCCCAATGCGCTGTAACGCATTGCTTGGTGTAATCGATTATCGCTAGTCACAGACGGGAGATATTGGTCTAGTGCTAATTCAGTTCGCGTTTGCTTTTCAGTAATGCCATTTGTCTGAATCATTTACTAACCTTCGTCAAAATCACCCAATGTCGCTCCTGCGTTTTTCTCAGTAAGAATTTTTACTTTTTGTTCCGCATTTTGCAAGATGTTTTGACATTCTTTTGTGAGCTTGATGCCGCGTTCAAAGTGCTCAAGCGACTGTTCTAATGTTAAGTCGCCTTTTTCCATGCTGTCGACTAATGTTTGAAGTTCCTCAATACCGGATTTAAAATCCTTAGGCGCTGATTTCTTTGGCATAGTCTATTCCTCTTTCCCCGGGGGTGTTATGCTTTCTGTGTGCGAGTCGCTTTCTTGCGCTCATGTTCTTTTAAGAACTTTTTGCGTAAACGCAAGAAGTTTGGTGTCACTTCAACGAGTTCATCGTCGTCGATAAATTCAAGGGCTTCTTCAAGCGTCATTGGATTCACTTTAACGAGGTTGATGTTTTCATCAGTACCCGATGCACGAACGTTTGTAAGTTGTTTACCTTTGATAACGTTTACAACGAGATCATTATCGCGAGAGTGTAAGCCAACAATCATCCCTTCATACACTTCGGTCTGTGGTGTGATTAACATTTTTCCGCGCTCTTGCAAGTTCCAAAGAGAGAAACCTGACGATTTTCCGGGTCCAATAGAAATCATTACACCGTTAGGACGTTTAGCGATTGATTTTTTAATGAGTGGGCCAAAGTGGTCAAAAACTCTATAAAACAAGCCTTCACCTGACGTAGCAGTCATGAATTCTGTGTGGAAGCCCATCAATCCGCGCGATGGGATGATGTAATCTAAACGAACGCGACCTTTGCCGTCAGGGATCATGTCAACTAACTCGCCACGTCTTGTGCCTAAGCGTTCCATGATGGTGCCTTGATGTTCTTCGTTAACATCGAAGGTTGCAGCTTCATAAGGTTCTTTGAGTTCACCGTCAACTTCTTTTACAATAACTTCAGGTTTTGAGATGGCTAATTCAAATCCTTCACGTCGCATGGTTTCAATCAAGATTGAAAGGTGTAATTCACCGCGACCTGAGACTTTAAATCTGTCAGGGCTGTCGGTGTCTTCAACGCGCAATGCAACATTGTGAATTAATTCTTGGTTAAGTCGGTCACGGATTTGACGGCTGGTAACAAACTTACCGTCTTTTCCTGCAAACGGTGATGCATTGACTTGGAATGTCATGCTGACCGTTGGCTCATCCACTTCGAGTGTAGGTAATGCTTCAACACAAGAAGGGTGGCAGACGGTGTCTGAGATGCCTGGTCTTTCAATGCCAGTAATCGCAACGATGTCACCTGCGCTAGCGCTATCTGATTCAGTGCGATCTAACCCGAGGTATGTTAACACTTGTAAGATTTTTGCTTTGCGCTGATTGCCGTCATGATCAATAACAACAACTTGTTCGTTTTTATGAACCGTGCCTCGTTTGATGCGACCGATGCCGATAGCGCCTACATAGCTTGAATAATCAAGTGAGGTAATTTGCATTTGGAGTGGACCATCAATGTCAACATCAGGGGCTGGTACTTTTTCAAGGATCGCATCCATGAGTGAGCTCATGTCTTCGCCTGGTTTATCGAGATCTAGCATCGAGTAGCCTTGTAGCGCGGACGCGTAGATGACAGGGAAGTCGAGTTGTTCGTCAGTTGCGCCTAAGCGATCAAACAAATCAAAAACTTGATCGATAACCCAATCAGGGCGAGCGCCGTCACGATCAACTTTGTTGATGACGACAATCGGCTTTAAATTTTGAGCGAAGGCTTTTTGGGTGACGAAGCGTGTTTGAGGCATTGGGCCTTCAACCGCGTCAACGAGAAGTAGAACAGAGTCAACCATCGAGAGTACACGTTCAACTTCACCACCGAAGTCGGCGTGTCCTGGGGTGTCAACGATATTAATATGGTGGTCTTTCCAGGTGATGGCGGTATTTTTAGATAAGATGGTAATCCCGCGCTCTTGCTCTAAGTCGTTTGAGTCCATGATGCGATCCGGCGCTGCGGAACGTTCATTTAGGGTGCCGCTTTGTTGTAGGAGTTTGTCAACCAAGGTTGTCTTACCGTGATCTACGTGAGCAATGATGGCGATGTTTCTGAGCTTGTTCTTCATAATATACTTATCTGTTCTATAAAAAGACGCATTATACAGATATTCCTCGGGTGCGCAAATTACTTTCATCCTATTGATTTATTGAGGGTTTTAGACTACAATTATTGACTCTATTCGTTCCCCCATCCACATTTAACATTATCGGAGATTTATCGTGTCCAAACCGACTGCGTGGGCGTTGTTCTGTGCGCTATTTTCAATGAGCATGGCGTTTGCAGATGTGCCGTATGTCACTGATCCTTTTGATCGGTCATCTCAATCTGATCAGCCGTTAGAAACGGCTTTGGTAGCCCTTTCCTATGCGAAAGCTAAGGATGTTGGCACCTTGTTGCAGGCTAAACAGACAGGACTGCTGTCGAATCGAGGGCATATGGCCTTTGATGTGAGAACCAATAGTGTCTGGGTGCAAGACAGTGCGCCTCACCTCGAGACGATCAAGCATTTGATTGAACAGTTAGATGTGCCGGTTGAGCAAGTCTTATTAAAGGCTAAAATTATCACGATTGATCAAGCACATGAAGAAGAGTTCGGTGTGCGCTTTGGGTTAACCCGTTCTGATAAATTAGGCGGTCGCTTTAACGTCGATATGCCGTCGGTTACGCTCTTTAATGAGCCCGCCAGTGTGGGGTTGGCTGTTGCGCGTTTGGGCGATGGCGTTTTGCTCGACATGGAGCTCTCAGCGATGGAGCGTGATAATGTGCTCGAGATTATTGCCAGTCCACGATTGATTGCCAGTCATGAAACGATGGCGCTAATTGAATCGGGTTCTGAGATCCCTTATCAAGAACAAACCGCAGGTGGCGGCGCAAGTGCTGCGTTTAAAAAAGCAGTGATGAGTCTTCAAGTGACCCCACGAATTACAAAGAATCATCAAGTGATGTTGTCGCTTGAGGTGAAGCAAGATAAGCCGGGTGTGAGCATTGAGAGTGGAAAGGTGATTGAAACCCAGCATATGAAATCACAGGTGTTGGTGGGTAATAACGAGACTATTGTGATTGGTGGAATAGAGGAAACAAAAAAGCATAATGTCATTGAGAAAGTGCCTTTTTTAGGAGATATTCCCTTGTTTGGTAGGTTGTTTACGCATAAAACCAATGCGGTTGAAAAGAAGGAGTTGATGATCTTTATAACCCCTATAATCTTGGAGGCAGCATGATAAAATGGTTGCTAGTCATTTTTTTGCTAACCTCTTGTGCGGCGCAGCCTGAGGAGAGAAAAATGGCGGCTGCACAAAATGTTCAATTAGGGTTTGCGTATTTAAAAAAGGACAATACGGCATTAGCCAAAACGCATTTTTTGTTGGCGTTGAAAGATGATCCTCAATCTGTTTTTGCATTAGACGGTATTGCCTATTTTTATGAAACAGTAGGCGACTTTTCTGAAGCAAGATCGTATTATAACGCGGCGTTAAAGGCGGGGTTGGGTGAGGCATATAACAACTATGGCGCGTTTTTGTGCCGTCAAGGCGAGCCTGATAAGGGCGTACAACAATTTATGTTGGCGGTGAATGACCCGCGCTATGTGCATGTGGGAGAGGCTTATGAAAATGCGGCAAAATGCACGACGAAAAATAACACCGCCTATTATCGGCAGCAAGCGCTATTGCATGGTGTGAACCTAAAAATTGGAGAAGAGAGTGAAAGGCTTTAGTTTGATTGAGATTATGATTGTCCTGGTTATTACGGCAATTTTAACGGGCAGTGCCACAATCTATTACCAGCATACGGCGTTGCGTGCTAGGCGTGTTGAGGGAAGGTTAGCGTTGTTGAGCTTAAGCGAGCGTATGGAAGCCTATCACTTTAAAAATCATACCTACACAGGCGCAACGCCTTCAACTCTGGGCATGCCGGCGCAAACAGAGCATCAAGCATATTGGTTGGTCGTTGAGGGAGCGACGAATGATGAATATCAATTGAGGGCTGATCCAAGCGTTGAAGATTCAGCGTGTGGAAGCTTGATGTTGAGTGAGTTGGGCGTCAAAACAGTGACGGGTAAGGGCGCCTTTAGTGAATGCTGGCTATAAAATGTAGATGCTTGTGTGCCGTAGCCCGCACAAGAGAGCAAAGCGAACGCCTGCGGGGCTCTGGTTAGATCCCAGTGCGTCACCTTGATCATGTTGATTTTATTGTGTACTATACCTGCTCGATTCTTCTGGAGTTTTTTCCATGAAAAAAGCAGTTGTATTAAATTCAGGCGGCTTGGATTCAGCAACATGTCTCGCCATCGCGCAGTCTGAAGGGTACGATATTTATGCGCTTACCTTTGACTATGGTCAACGCAGTCATGCGGAGGTAGAAGCAGCAAAACAGTTAGCAAAACACTTTAACGTCATCGAGCACCGTGTCTTTCAATTACCTATCGGACAATTTGGTGGTTCAGCGCTGACTGATAACAGCATAGAGGTGCCTGATTTCCAAGAGGCGGGTCAAATTCCAGTGACCTATGTGCCTGCACGAAATACCATATTCCTTTCTATTGCACTAGGGCTTGCCGAGGCGCTAGGTGCTCACGATATTTTTACGGGCGTAAATGCCGTTGATTATTCAGGGTATGCCGATTGCCGTCCAGAGTATATTAAGGCTTTTCAAGCGATGGCAGATCTTGCAACCAGAACAGGGGTTGAAGGAAAGCCGATTGTGTTGCGTACGCCGTTAATTGATTTGAATAAAAGTCAGATCATTACAAAAGGCAGTTTGCTGGGTGCGCCATATGAAAAGTCCGTGACCTGCTATCAGGCTGATGCCCAAGGGCGAGCATGTAAGCGATGCGATGCTTGTGTTTTACGGCTTCGTGGTTTTGAGGAAGCGGGTGTCTCTGATCCAACGCAATATGTTAACTAAGAGAAAAGCAATATGATTACTAACCGATACCTAGGCGCGATATTACTGATTACCGGAACGTGCGTAGGAGCGGGTATGTTAGGGTTGCCTGTAATGACATCGCATTTAGGATTTGGTTTATCCTTGGTTGTCATTACGGCATTGTGGGGCGTGATGTGTTTTACCGGATTGCTCGTTTTGGAAGTGAGCTTATGGTTTTCAGAGGATGTTAGTTATATTTCGATGGCGCACAAAACCCTAGGTAGGTGGGGGCGATGGATTGCCTGGGTGTCGTTTTTGTTGTTGCTGTATGCGTTGATGGTTGCCTATTTAATGGCGGGCAATGCGTTGATTAGCGGCGCGGTATCTTGGTTGTTCGGTGTTGATGTGCCGGCGTGGGAAGGCATTGTACCTTGGGTCGTTGTTTTTGGGTTATTGATTGTGCTTGGTGCGCATGCGGTTGATGTGATTAACAAGTTTTTCATGCTGGGCTTATGCGTTTTTTTTGCCATGATGGCGACGGTTATAGCGCCGCATATGCATACCAACATAGAAAACGTTTCACACCCGGCATTTATTTTATTGGCTTTGCCTGTTGTCATTACCTCCTTTGGTTATCACATTATTATTCCTACTGTGTGTTCTTATGTTCAGCGCGATGCACGAGCGTTAAAAAAAGTGATTGTGATCGGCAGCGCTTTACCACTGTTGATTTATTTACTGTGGCAATGGCTCGTGTTTTCAGTCTTGCCGCAAACAGGTCCAAACAGTTTGCATGACATTTATCTCTCAGGCGATGCAGCGGGTGGGCTAACGCATGCTGTATCAATGTTGGCAGATAATGCCATTGTTAGCTTAGCCGTGCGATTCTTTATATTCTTTGCTGTGGCGAGTTCATTCATTGGCGTTGCAATGGGTTTGTTTGACTTGTTGTCTGATGGTGTGAAGTCCAGTGCGATTCCTGCTAATCGTTTTGTCATTGCGTGCTTAACCTTCGTCCCACCAATTCTGTTCACGTTACTCTACCCTCAAGGTTTTTTGATGGCGTTAGGTTACGGTGGTGTATTCGTTGCAGTTCTTCACGGTATTATGCCTGCGTTAATGGTTTGGCGTGGACGTTATCACTTGCAACTTGCTAAGAAGCAGTATCAAGTGATGGGCGGTAGAGTGGCGCTAGTCGCTGTAATTTTAATTTCGCTAGTGGTTGTGTATGCGCAACTAGCGCTGAGTGTAGGATAGAGTATGTTTAAGATAGCCACATGGAACGTGAATTCATTGAAAGTACGTTTGCCTCATCTGATTGATTGGGTGAATGAAAACAATCCTGATGTGTTTGCGTTGCAAGAAACGAAAACACAAGACGAAAATTTTCCGTTAGAGGCGATTGAAGCGCTAGGGTATAACGTGGTCTTTACGGGTCAGAAAACGTTTAATGGCGTGGCTGTATTGAGTCGTCATGCGTTAAAAGACCCAATCATGGCCCTGCCTGATTTTGATGACCCTCAAAAACGTTTATTAGCCGTCACGGTGGGTGATGTGCGCGTGATTGATGTCTATATTCCCAACGGTTCTGAGGTGGGTTCAGATAAGTATGAATACAAGCTTAAATGGCTGGCGAGTTTGCACGCATTTGTTAAGCAGCAGCTGACGGAGTATGAGCGTGTGGTTATTCTGGGTGATTACAATATTGCGCCTGAGGATATTGACGTTCACGATCCTAAGGCATGGGAGGGCTCGGTGCTCGTCAGTGCGCCAGAGCGTAAGGCGTTTGATGATTTGCTCGATTTAGGTTTTCACGATGCCTTTAGAGCTTTCACTGAAGAGCAGGTTTTCAGTTGGTGGGATTACCGGCAGGGCGGGTTTGCACGGAATAAGGGGCTCAGGATTGATCACATATTATTCAGCAAGGCTATGACAGAAGACTTTCAAGCGTGTTATGTGGATGATGCTCCTCGAAAACTGGAGAGGCCATCAGATCATACGCCGGTTGTGGCAGAATTTGACATTAATATTGACAGATAATCTTGCGAAGAAGAGGTGATTTCTATATGATACCCTCTTGTTTTTAGACCAGATACGATTGAAATATAGATAAAAAGCAGTCGGTTTGGAGATTTATTCAGTGGAGACCTCAGGTTGAGGCTCTGAAATTTAAGAGGATACCACCAGTATGCGTGCTGACATTCACCCAAAATATGAAGATATTACAGTCACTTGTAGTTGCGGAGAAACGTTTAAAACACGTTCAACTCTAGCAAAAGACCTACATGTTGACGTTTGCTCAATGTGTCATCCTTTTTACACTGGCAAGCAAAAACTTGTTGACGTTGCAGGCCGTGTTGATCGCTTCCAGAAACGTTATGGTAAGAAAGTTGCTTCAAATAAAGCAGCGGCAGAAAAGCCAGCGGACAAAGAATAACGACGAAATGCGAGCTTTGAATGTTCTCATTCAAAGCCGTCACGCATAATCGTGGTAAAAAAGCGCTATTTAGACTAGCGCTTTTTTTTTTAAAATAGTCGGTAGAGAGGAGTAATACAATAATGTTTGATGATTTAACCAAAGAGGCTTTGGACTATCATGCGCTGCCAGTGCCTGGTAAAACAGCTATTGCGATCACAAAGTCTACCAACACTCAGCGTGATTTGGCGCTGGCTTACTCGCCTGGTGTGGCAGAGCCTGTTCGCGCGATTGCAGCGGATCCTACAACTGTCAACCTTTACACAAATAAAAAGAATCTTGTTGCGGTGATTACTGACGGTACGGCTGTATTAGGCTTGGGTAACGTTGGACCGTTAGCGAGTAAGCCTGTGATGGAAGGTAAGGCCGTTTTGTTCAAGCGTTTTTCTGATATTGACGTTTTTGATATTGAAGTAGATTGCAAAACATCAGAAGAATTTATTGAAACCGTTGCAAACATTTCGCCAACATTTGGTGGGATTAATTTAGAAGACATTAAGGCGCCTGGTTGCTTTGTAATTGAAGAGCAATTGAAAGAGCGATTGAATATCCCTGTTTTCCATGATGACCAGCATGGTACGGCGATTATTATTGCGGCAGGCTTGTTGAATGCGCTTGAAATTCAAGGGAAAAATATTCACGACGCTAAGATTGTTTGCTTAGGTGCAGGTGCTGCTGGTATTGCTTCAATGAAGTTGTTGGTGAGTCTTGGTGCTAAACGTGAAAACATTTTAATGATTGATAGTTCTGGTGTGATTCACACAGGTCGCTCCGATTTAAATATGTATAAATTCGCTTTTGCACAGGAAACAAAAAGTAGAACCTTGGCTGATGCAATGAACGGTGCAGATGTGTTTGTAGGTGTGTCAGGCCCGAACTTAGTTTCAGCTGATATGCTCGCTAGCATGGCCGAAAAACCGATTGTGTTTGCGTTATCAAATCCAGACCCTGAAATTTTCCCAGCGCTTGCGTTTGAAACTCGCAGTGATTTGATTATGGCAACAGGCCGTAGTGATTATCCTAATCAGGTGAACAATGTGTTATGTTTTCCTTACTTGTTCCGTGGCGCATTAGATGTTTGTGCAACCTGCATTAATGATGATATGCAGATCGCAGCGGTACATGCCATTAAAGACTTGGCGCGTGAAGAGATTCCGGCTGACGTTATTGCGGCTTATGAAGACTTGCAAGAAAAGCCTTTGTCATTTGGCCCTGATTACATCATTCCTCGTCCGTTAGATGCGCGTTTACGGGAAAGGGTTTCAACAGCTGTTGCGAAAGCGGCTATTGCAACAGGTGTGGCAACCATGCCATTGCCTGCTTAATTATTTTCAACTAAGGAGAGTGTTATGCCATCATTTGACGTAGTATCTAAAGTGGATGAACATGAGTTAGCGAATGCAGTGGATCAAGCGAATCGCGAAATCCAAAATAGGTTTGATTTTAAAGGCGCGGATGCCAGTTTTAAAGTGGATAAAGACAGTGTTTTGTTAAAAGCGCCTAGTGAATTTCAAGTCCAACAAATGGATGACATTCTGCGAGCTAAGCTTGTTAAGCGTGAAATTGATACGCGATCTCTTGACCCTCAAAAAATAGAAGTGAATGGTATGGAAGCCCGTCAATTGATTAATGTCATTCAGGGTTTGACTTCAGAGAATGCTAAGAAAATTGTAAAGTTGATCAAGGAAAAGAAATTGAAGGTTCAAGCCTCAATTCAGGAAGATCAAGTGCGTGTAACGGGTAAGAAGCGCGACGATTTGCAACAAGTGATGGCGTTGTTGCGTGATTGTGAATTAGAGTTAGCATTGCAATTTGATAATTTCAGAGACTAATGAACAAGTCCTCTAAAGTGGAAAAAAAACTCCACCATAATATGGGCAAAGCGATCGCTGATTACAATATGATTGAATCAGGCGATCGCGTGATGGTTTGCTTGTCCGGCGGAAAAGATTCTTTCACGTTATTAAAGATTTTGCATTCCATGCAAATTAAAAGTAATACAAAGTTTGAAATTTTCGCTTTTACGTTAGATCAGTCGCAGCCAGGCTGGGATGATGGCGCTTTGCGTGCGTGGTTAGAGGCGCGCGATATTCCTTATGAGATTTTAAAACGTGACACTTACTCTGTTGTGATCGATAAAGTGCCGGCAGGTAAAACCTATTGTTCTTTGTGTTCGCGGTTACGCCGCGGCAATATCTACAGTTACGCTGAAGAGCACGGTTATACGAAAGTGGCCTTGGGCCATCATCGTGATGATTTAATTGAGTCTCTATTGATGTCGATCTTTTATAACGGTACTGTTTCTTCTATGCCACCAAAGTTGCTCACAGATAACAAGAAGCATGTTGTTATTCGCCCGATGGTGTATTGTCTGGAGAGCGATATAATTGAGTTTTCTGACGAACAGAAATTTCCAATTATTCCATGCAATCTTTGTGGTGCCCAGGAAAATCTAGCGAGAAAACGCATTAAGCGGTTGATAGCAGAGTTGGCTGCAGAGAACCCCAAAATCCCTAGTAATATGTTACATGCCTTGTCCAGCGTTAAGCCCAGTCAGCTCATGGACAAAACCCTGTGGGATTTTGAGGCTTTTGAAGAAGCTGCATTATAGCGTTGCAATCAACACGGCTTTAATCGTGTGTAAGCGATTTTCTGCTTGATCAAATACGATCGAGTGTTTGCTTCTAAACACTTCGTCAGTCACTTCCATCGCATCAATCCCGTAGAGCGTATGCATTTTTTCGCCCACTTCAGTTTCACGGTCATGAAAAGCGGGTAAGCAGTGCATAAACTTGATATCCTCATTGCCAGAGGCTTTGATCATATCCATGGTGACTTGATAGGCGCTGAGCTTTTCAATTCGTTCTGCGTAGTGATCTTCTTCGCCCATAGAAACCCAAACATCAGTGTAGATCACATCTGCATCTTTGACTGCCTCTAGCATGTTTTCAGTAAACGCAATGCTGCCACCATGTTTTTTTGCAATATCCTGCATCGCTGTAACACGCGCTGCTTCTGGGGCAAGTGTTTTAGGTGAAAGGCCTACAAAATTCATCCCCATTTTTGCAGCTCCGGCCATCCAAGAGTTGCCCATGTTGTTTCGAGCATCGCCAACGTAGAGAATTTTAATTTCATTAAGTGGTTTTTTGATATGTTCCTCAATGGTGAGTAAGTCAGCGAGGATTTGCGTAGGATGATATTCGTCAGTTAAGCCATTCCAGACGGGAACGCCTGCGCATTCTGCTAAAGTCTCAACCGTATCTTGTTTGTAGCCTCGAAATTCAATGCCGTCGTAGTAGCGACCTAACACATTCGCTGAGTCTTCTACAGATTCTTTTATGCCAAAGTGGCTGTTGGTCAGGCAAGTCACGCAAGCGCCTTCGTCGTATGCAGCAACTTCGAAAGCACAACGTGTTCGAGTTGAGGCTTTTTCAAACACTAATGCAATGTTTTTTCCAGAAAGTAGTTCATCGCGAATTCCGCTGCGCTTCTTTTTTTTAAGTTGTGTGGATAAATCGAGTAAGTGTTTTATTTCGTCTGACGTGAAGTCGATGAGTTTTAAAAAAGATTGGCCTTTTAAATTAATTGTCATTGATCATCCCCTTTTTATAAACGATGGCGTAAAGTGGAATTGCGCTCAGCAATAGTAGTGAGCCATATAGAATAAATTGCTCACCCGTACCTAAGATTGCCCAGCATGAGTAGAGGGCTGCAATGCTAGCGACAAAGATTTTAAGCATGGGTGATTTTACTTCGGAGCGTTTACAGATAACGATATTCGATATGGCAGTGTAGAGGTAAGGTATGAGTTGTGCTAATACCGTTAATAAGATGATGAAATGAAAGCTTTGCACCAGTGTGTCTGAGATAGTCAGTAGCAATAATGCAGTAATTAAAAGCGAGGTGATCATCAAGCCCACTGCAGGTACTTTTCGCTTATTGAGTTTTCCAAAAATGGCAGGGAATAAACCGTCGCGTGCAGCCGCCATTGCCACTTGTCCTTGCAGTAATACCCAACCGTTTAAGCAGCCTACGCAAGAGATAATGGCACCTACTGCGATGAAGCTTTTTCCCCAAGGCCCTAGAACAACTGCTGCGGCGTCAGCAAACGGTGAAGGTGAGTGTGAGAGTGCGCTGGCAGGCAATAAGCCTAAAATGGCGGTTGAGCTAGCAATGTAAACGATCGTTGCGATAATGGTGCCTAGCAGGGTTGCCAGTGGAATAGTGCGTGTTGGATTTTCGACTGATTCTGCAGGTACGGTTGCAGATTCAACACCGATGAAGGCCCAAAGAGTGAGCGTTGCGCCATGTGAGAGCGCATAGAATGTTCCGTGCCCTGAGTTGTTAAAATTGTTGATTATATAGTCGGGGTTAAAATACATCCAGCCTAGTACTGAGATGAGCAGTAGGGGGATAATTTTGAGTACCGTTGTCACAAGTTGCACGGTGCCAGCTTCTTTGATGCCGAGCACGTTCACACAGGTTAAGCACCAAATGAGGGCGATCGTTGCAAGCGCTGCGTTTAAGGGGGTTGCGAGTATTGGGAAGAAGACGCTGAGGTACCCGGTTGCCGCGAGCGCGATGGCCGCGTTGCCTGCCCAGATCGCAATCCAGTAGCTGTAAGCGGTTTGAAAACCGATAAGGTTGCCAAGGCCTAGTCGTGCGTAGGCGTAAGGGCCGCCGGTTTTTGGCGCCAAACGCCCCATGTTAGCAAAAACCATAGCAAGGAAAAATGCGCCGATGGCTGTGAACCCCCAAGACAGTAGGCTAATGCTGCCTAAGTTTGCAAGATCTGCGGGTAGAAGGAAAATACCGGAGCCAATCATATTGCCGGTGACGAGGGCGGTTAGGGTCCATAAACCTAGGGGACGTTTTCTATCCATAGAGCACCTCATATATAGTGTAAAGGATGATTTTTTAGCATACCGTTTGGTCGGTTTAAGGTCAAGCTTAGTGCTTTTTGCGATCACTTAAATAACGCTGTTAAAATAGGTTCTGCTATCGTATTATTAAGTTCTCCCCACCCCCTTTTTATTTTTTTTTGGAAAATACTAACTATGTCTTATCGAATATTAATTCGTCAGCAAGCGCGTTGTGCGTTGCAGGCGTTGACGCGTCATGAGCGCGCGTTACTAACAGAAAAAATTTTATTGCTTGGCAATAATCCTTTTGATGAACGAATGCGTGTGCGGCGTTTGCCGGGCGCGGGTTGTTTTCGTCTACGATCAGGCATTTTTAGTGTCATTTACTCAACTGGCGAAAAGGTTTTGCGAATCATGTCGATAGAAAAAATTCAATTAATGGAGTCTTAAATGAAGTTGCAGACGATAAGAAGCATCAACGGTGCAGATGAGTATATTTTAGTCCCGGCTAAAGTTTATAAGCGCCTCGATGTGAATACACGGCGCGCGATAACGAGAGCATCACGACGGGTGAATGCAAATGATCAGTATCATGTGTTTAATCCTGCGGAGTATGTTGATCAACCGGTTGTCTTGGCGCGTCTTCGGGCGGGGGTGAGTCA
>Ga0209425_10001273_pt1 | contig 29386 bp, 33 predicted proteins | sample COG_05_FD_184749 | JGI IMG/M metagenome (GOLD analysis project Ga0209425, IMG submission 184749) | Pelagic Microbial community sample from North Sea - COGITO 998_met_05 (SPAdes) (version 2) | ecosystem: Environmental > Aquatic > Marine > Neritic zone/Coastal water | place: Helgoland, sampling...
GACATTTTAGGGGATGAAGATCACTTAGGAGATATGGACTTTAAAGTTGCTGGAACTAAAGATGGAATCACTTCACTTCAAATGGATATCAAAATTACCGGTATTACTTTTGAAATCATGGAGCAGGCTTTAAAGCAGGCTAAAGATGGAAGAATTCATATCTTAGGTGAAATGAATAAGGCTTTAAGTGAATCTAGAGCTGATGTTGGACAACACACTCCAAAGATGGAACAAGTAACTGTCGATAAAAAAGATATTGCAGCTGTTATTGGAAAAGGTGGCGCAACAATCAGAGAGATTGTTGAAAAATCTGGTGCTAAAGTAGATGTGAATGATGAAGGAGTTGTAACAGTTGCTGCTCCAGATGAAGAGTCTAGAAACATTGCTATGCAAATGATTAAAGACATCACTGCAAAAGCTGAACTCAATAAAATTTATTCAGGTAAAGTAATGAAGATTATGGAGTTCGGTGCATTTGTTAACTTTTTAGGTAAACAAGATGGTCTTGTTCATATCTCAGAACTTGCCCCTAAAAGAGTAGAAAAAGTTACTGACGTTGTTAAAGAAGGTGACGAAGTAAAAGTCAAAGTAATTGGTTTTGATAGAGGTAAAGTTAAACTTTCTATGAAACAAGCTAATGAATAATGCAGTATGTACCTAAATATGAAAACAAGATAAAATATATTGTTGAGTTAATAAAAAATATAAAAAATATAAGCATACTTGAATTAGGTGTTAGAGAAGGAATTTCTACAAAAAAATTTTTAGACGTTTGTAATAAAAATAAAGGGAATCTAACATCTATTGATATCGAAGATTGTAGCAAAGTTTCCAATGATAAAAATTGGAAATTTATTCATTCAAGTGATGATAATTTTGAATTTATAGATAAACAAATTAAAAAAGATTTAGATTTTATTTATATAGATTCTTATCATGAGCCATCTCATGTAGAAAAAGTGTTCTATCATTATTACAATTTTTTAAAGATAGATGGCATTTGTATAATCGATGATATTAGCTGGCTACCATATTGTAAAAATGAATATAGAGACAATGAATTTTCAGAAATTATAAATAAATCCGTATTTAATAAAATTTTGGAAATTTATAATCAAAATAAAAATAAATTCTCTTTAGAGTTTTATTTTGAGGGATCTGGATTAGCAATTATAAAAAAAATAAATAATGATTTAAATCAAAGTAAAAAAGTTATCACAAGAGAATTTACTATAAAGAATTTTTTGAAGAGTTTTTTTAGAAGAAAGCCAAAAAAATAACTAGGTAATATTCTTGGGATCTGGCATTCCTACTTTGTTATATCCAGCATCTACGTAGTGAATTTCACCAGTAACACCGTTAGCAAGGTCGCTTAATAGATATAATGCTGAATTTCCAACATCGTGGATATCTACGTTTCTCTTAAGGAAAGAATGATCTTCATTCCATTTATATAGGAATTTTGCATCTCCAATAGCAGAAGCTGCTAACGTTTTAATAGGTCCAGCACTAATAGCATTTACTCTCATACCTTTAGCACCTAAATCTCTAGCTAAGTATTTAACACTAGCTTCAAGAGCTGATTTGCAAACACCCATTACGTTATAATTTGGAATAGCTTTAGTAGACTCGTAAGTTAACGTAAGTAAACTTCCATCTTTTTTCATAACTTTTGAGGCTTCCTTTGCTACCTCAGTGAATGAAAAACATGAAATTAACATACTTCTTAAAAAGTTTTCTCTAGTAGTATTTAAATATTCACCAGATAATTCAGATTTATCAGAAAATGCTACAGCATGAACTACAAAATCAATTTTACCCCATTGAGACTTGATATCTTCAAATAGTTTTACCACTTCTTCTTTTTTTTCAACATCACAACTAAATGTAGTTTTAGAATTTAATTTTTCAGCCAAAGGAATAACTCTTTTCTTTAAAGCATCTCCTAAATAAGTAAATGCAAGTTCAGCTCCAGCCTCAGCAAGTTTTTGTGAAATGCCCCAAGCAATAGATCTTTCATTGGCAACACCCATGATTAATCCTTTTTTACCCTTCATCAAACTCATAATTTAAATCTTTTCAAAAATTAAAGCAGCGTTAGTTCCACCAAAACCAAAACTATTAGACATAACAGTGTTTAAAGTTGCCCCAGTTTCTGTTTTAGCAACTATTGGGAATTTTTTTGCTTCATCATCTATTTCACTAATGTTTGCCGATCCAGTAATGAAATTATTTTTCATCATAATTAAACAATAAATTGCTTCATGTACTGATGCAGCCCCTAAAGGGTGACCCGATAAAGATTTTGTTGAGCTAATTTTTGGAACATTAGCTCCAAATGTTTCTTTGACAGCATTTAATTCCGTAATATCTCCCACAGGAGTAGATGTTCCATGAGTATTGATGTAATCAATTTTATTTTTAGCTGTTGCCATAGCCATTTTCATACATCTGACAGCACCCTCTCCTGATGGGGCTACCATATCGTATCCATCTGAAGTTGCTCCATAACCAGTTAATTCTGCATATATTTTGGCACCTCTAGCTTTAGCGTGCTCGTATTCTTCAAGCACTAGAACACCACCACCACCAGCAATTACAAAACCATCTCTAGTTTTGTCATATGCTCTTGAAGCTGTTTCTGGGGTATCATTGTATTTTGAAGATAAAGCCGTCATAGCATCAAACATTGCAGTCATTGCCCAGTGTATTTCTTCACTTCCTCCAGCAAAAACAATATCTTGTTTGCCCATTTGAATTAATTCCATTGAATTTCCAATACAATGACCACTTGTTGCGCAAGCAGAACTCATTGTATAGTTAGTTCCTTTAATTTTAAAAGGGACTGCAAGAGTTGCAGAAGCTGTACTTGCCATAGTTCTTGGAACTACAAATGGTCCCATTAGCTTAGGGGTTTTGGCTCTAGTTTTGTCTGCTGCTAAAATTACATTTTCAATTGAAGGTCCACCTGAACCCATCACAATTCCAGTTTTAAAATTACTTACCTCACTATCTTCTAAACCAGAATCTTTAATTGCCTCTTTCATGGCTATATAATTATAAGCAGAACCAGATCCCATAAATCTGATTGTTTTTCGATCAATATGATCTTCAAGTTTAATGTTTGGCTTCCCATGAACATGACTTCTAAGATTGTGTTCTTTATATTCTTCAGAATAAGAAATTCCTGATTTGGAATTTAATAGTGATTGATGAACTTCATCTTGATTATTGCCCAAGCAAGAAACTATACCCAATCCTGTAATTACCACTCTTCTCATTATTTAAATAATCCTACTTTTAAACTATCAGCTGAATAAATTTTTTTATCATCTGCTAAAACAATACCATTAGCAAGACCAACCGTTGTTCCACCTGGTGACATAATTTTTTTCATATCAATTTCATATCTTACTTGCTTTACATCTTGTAAAACCTCGCCAGTAAATTTAACAGTACCAACTCCTAAAGCTCTTCCTTTGCCTGGGTTTCCAATCCATCCGAGATAAAAACCTACTAGTTGCCACATAGCATCAAGTCCAAGACATCCGGGCATCACAGGATCATCTCTGAAATGACAATCAAAAAACCAGAGATCTTTTTTAATATCCAATTCAGCCTTTAAAGACCCTTTGTTAAAAGCGCCATTATCATCATTAATTTCTGTAATTCTATCAAACATAAGCATTGGTGGAAGAGGTAATTTTGCATTTCCTGGGCCAAAAAGACCACCTTTTCCACAATTTATAAGATCATCATATGAATAGGATTTTTTTTTCATAAAATTGAACACCCTTAATACTTGATTTTATTAAATTATAATATAGATATAGTTTAGAATTATTATAATAAACAATGTTAAAAAACACTGAATTTATTGACAAATTGAGATCCTCAGGCTTAAGGCCAACAAAACAAAGACTTAAAATTTGTGAAGTTTTATTTAATAGAGAAAAAACGTTTCATTTTACTATCAATGATCTTGCAGAAAGCATTTCCGACCATCTTAATGAAAAAATATCTTTAGCAACTGTATATAATACTGTTTATGCTTTTAAGGATAAAGGCTACTTAAAGGAAATTTCAATTAATAGTAACAAAAGTTATTTTGATACAAACATAACAAATCACCACCATTTTTTTGATGAAGATACAAATCAATTAATTGATTGTGACTATGATGATATTGAAAAAATAAATATAAAAAAAAATATCACAGGGAAAAAAATTAATTCAATTGAAGTTTTGATTAAAGTTGCAAGTGATAATCAAAATCAAAATTAATACAATAATTTCAATTACTTAAAATATATATTATAATTATTCTAAACTGTTGACAAGCACTTTAGAATGATTATATATAATTCTTAATAATTAAGGAGACAAAAATGTCATTAAAAGGAACAAAAACAAAAGAAAATCTAGAAGCGGCATTTGCCGGAGAGAGTCAAGCAAATAGAAGATACCTTTATTTCGCTCAAAAAGCAGACATCGAAGGATACAATGATGTTGCGTCAGTATTTAGATCAACTGCAGAAGGTGAAACAGGTCATGCACATGGACACCTTGAATACCTAGAAGAGGTAGGGGATCCAGCTACTGGTTTACCAATTGGTGAAACTAAGGCTAATTTAGCTTCAGCTGTGCAAGGGGAAACACATGAATATACAGACATGTATCCAGGCATGGCAAAGACAGCTAGAGAAGAAGGTTTTGAAGAAATTGCTGACTGGTTTGAAACATTAGCAAAAGCTGAAAAATCTCACGCTGGTAAATTCCAAAAAACTTTAGAATCTATTAGTTAATAAATTTTTAGTGGGCATTAGTTTGCCCACTAAATACACACAAATAAAATTTCAAATAAATTATGAGCAAAGAAGGTAGTTTAGACGCCCCTATTCGACATCCGATAGACTTTGAGCATCCTGATTTTTTAAATCCGGAAAAATTAGATGCTGAAATGCGGAGAACGTTTGATATTTGCCATGGTTGTAGAAGATGCTTTAACTTATGTGATTCATTTCCGAAGTTATTTGACATGATTGATGAGTCGGAAAATGAAGATGTTGAAAGTTTAAAAAGTGAACAATTTGAACCAGTAGTAGATGCATGTACTTTATGCGATATGTGTTTTATGACTAAGTGCCCGTACGTACCCCCTCATGATTTTGATTTAGATTTTCCTCATTTGATGTTGAGATACAGAACTGCTCAAAAAAAATTAGGAAAATTACCAAGTATACCAACACAATTAGCGCAAATAGACAGAAATGCGAAAATTGGTGTTATGTTTTCAAGATTGGTTAATTGGGCATCTGATATTAAAAATAAATTATTAAGAAAAATATTAGAGATTTTTGCAGGGATTGATAAAAGAGTTCAATTACCAAAATATAATTCAGAAACATTTTCAAATTTTTTTAAAAAAAATAAAGATAAAATAAAATTCGAAACTCGTAGTAAAAATAGAAAAGTTGTAATTTATACAACTTGCTTTGTTAATTTTAACAAAAAAATTACAGGAGTTGCAGCTTTAAAAGTTTTAAAAAAGAATGGAGTTGAAGTCCAAGAAGCTTACCCAGGCTGTTGTGGTATGCCTTTTTTAGAACAAGCAGATCTTCCTAAAGTAGTTGAGCAAGCAAAGAAAGTATCTAAAGATTTATTAGAATGGGTAGATAAAGGGTATAAAGTAATAACTTTAACAGCTAGTTGTGGTTTAATGTTAAAATTTGAATGGCCTCTTTTGTTACCTAAGGATGAAAATATAAAAAGATTATCTGCAAGTGTTATGGATATTGACGAGTATGTGGTTGATATAGCAAATAATGAAGGTTTAGCTGAGGGATTACATGAAATAGATGGTGGGGTAACAGTTCATAACGCCTGTCATGCACGAGCTCAAAATATGGGCATCAAATCAAGAGATATGTTGAAACTTATTCCCAACGTTAAATTAGATGTTGTTGAAAGATGTGCTGGTCACGGAGGTACGTTTGGTGTGATGAAAGAGACTCATGATTTAGCAAATAAAGTTGGAAGACCAACTGCTAGACAAATTAAAAGTAAGAAGAATAAATACATGGCTTCAGATTGCCCACTCGCTGGCAAACATTTGAAACAATTAGAAGTTGATACAAATATTTCTAATGATGAGGCGTTACATCCTATCGAATTAATGGCAAAAAGTTATAGGTTATGATTATGCCAAAGGAAAAAAAAGAAATTCAAAAACAAGATATTATGCCTTTGGATGTCTATATAAAAAATAGAAAAGAACTAAGAAAGAATATTGTTAACTTTAAAAAAGATAGAAGAATATCACTTGGACCATATGCTACTTTTTATTTTGAAAGTTATGAGACGATGTTAGCTCAAGTTCAAGAGATGCTTTATATTGAAAAAGGCGGAGATGAACAATTAAAAGATGAGCTGGCCGCTTACAATCCTTTAATACCTAATGGAAAAGAACTTACAGCTACACTAATGTTTGAAATAGACAACCCAGTTTCTAGATCAGCTTTTTTAGGTAAAGTTGGAGGAATTGAAAATCATGTTTTCATGAAAATCAATGGAGATTTTATTAAAGCTATTCCAGAAGAAGATGTCGATAGAACATCTGCTGAAGGAAAAGCATCATCAGTCCAATTTATTCATTTTAAATTAAGCGATCAACAAATTGAAAATTTTAAATCTGGATCATCACAAGTTGAAATTGGTATAGATCATAATGAATACTCTCATTCAACAAAATTAACAGATATAAATTTGAAATCTTTGTCAGCAGATTTTAATTAAATTTACCCCAAATATTATCAGTTGTTATCCATCCTTTAAATTTATTTGCTTTAATTTTACACCAGTCATTTAAACATTTTTGAATGAGCAAAACTCTTCCTTTTTGTATTTTTGCTAAAGGTTTTGAAAAAAATGTTGGTTTACTAAATAAAATTTTTTCTTTAAGAGGGATAATAGAATTTATTGGTTTTAGTTGTGAGGAGTGTATCCATCCACTATTATTTTTAAGATCTATTACTCTCCTCCAGTTTTCTTTTCTATCTATTAGTTTGATTGGTAAATTAATTTTTTTATAAACAAATTTGACAGGGGATTCGAAACTCGGTCCATATCTTACATTTACTTTATTTTTTTTTAAAGATAAGAAAACTTCTTCTGCATTTATTGAAAATGAGAATAATAAAAAATAAAAAATTAAAATGATAAGTTTAAGGTTTATTTGCACAAGCACATTTTTTTCGTTTTCTAAATTTTACTTTTCTAAAGTTTAAATCAAGCAAGTCTAAGATTAAAATATAACCGTTTAAATTTTTTCCTATATTCAAAATTTGTTTTAAAACTTCGTTAGCTTGTAAATTACCAACTATACCCGCAATTGTTCCTAAAATTCCTTCATGTTCACAATTCAATAAATCATCCGAAATTTCATCTTCTTGAAAAAAACATCTTAAACAAGGATTTTTTTTATTTTTAAAATTGAATGTAAAAACATGTCCATCAAATTTACTAATTGCTCCTGTAATTAAAAACTTTTTAAATTTTATACAAAAATCATTGATTAAAAATTTTGTTTTAAAGTTATCACATCCATCAACTATATAATCATATTTTTTAATTATCCTTGTGATATTTTTTTCATTTAAACTTTGTTTATAGTAAATAACTTTTGTTTTAGAGTTTATTTTGTTTAATTTCTTTTGAGCAACTTTGACTTTAGCTTTTTTTAAATCATTACTATCATAAAGACTTTGCCGATGAATATTAGATAAATCAACAATATCGTTATCAATTATTCCCAAAGTACCAATTCCTGCCCTAGTTAAAAATTCTGCTACTGGACAACCTAAGCCCCCCATGCCAACTACTAAAACTTTTGATGAAGTAATTTTTTTTTGTCCAATTACACCTACGTTTTTTAAGACAATTTGTCTGGAAAATCTTTTAATCTGATTTTTATCTAATTTTAATTTCATTTACCAGTGGAGCCAAAACCGTCCTTTCCTCTTATTGTCTTAGGTAAATCTTGGACTTCCTCTAAATCCATCTTAATTACTGGAGTTAATACCATTTGTGCAATTCTGTCCCCATTATTGATATTAAAGTCATTATTTCCATGATTAAAAATTATTACTTTAATTTCACCTCTATAATCACTATCAATAGTACCAGGTGTGTTTAGAACACTTATGTTATTTTTGGCAGCTAAGCCAGATCTTGGTCTAATTTGAATTTCATAGTCCTCTGGGAATGCAACAGATAATCCTGTAGGAATTAAATAAGATGTTTTTGGCTTTAAATTTATAGGTTTTTTCAAGAAAGCTACTAGATCCATACCTGAGGCACCAATCGTTTTATATTCTGGTAAATTAACACTTGGATCTAATTTTTTAATCTGCACTTTGATCATTAATTAATCTCAGCAACTATTCTATCTACAATTTCCTCTGATATTTCAGATTTTTTTTTAAGTGAGAGTTTTTCTTTTTTATTTTTAGGAGTTTTATAAAATATAGTCACTTCGTTAAAATCAGAATCAAAACCACTGTTTTTTTTTGATACATCATTAGCTATAATCCAATCACAATTTTTATTTGATAGCTTGTATAGAGCATTTTTATCTAAATCATTTGTCTCAGCTGCAAAACCAATAACAAGTTTCGGTCTCATAGAATTATGATTAGAAATAAAATTTAATATATCAATATTTTTTTCTAAATTTATAGTCAAACATTCTTGTTTTTTTATTTTATCTAGACTTTTTTTACTAATCTTAAAGTCAGCAACTGCAGCTGAAAAAATAGCTATATCAGAAGGTAAATTATTCTGTGTTGCTTTAAACATTTCTTCAGCTGTTTCTACTTTGATTAAATTTATATTTTCATCAATATTTAAACTAGTAGGTCCCGATATAAGAGTTGTCTCAAAACCTCTTTTGGATAAAGATTTAGCTATTTCATAACCTTGTTTACCGCTAGATTTATTACTTATAAATCTTACAGGATCTATATACTCATTGGTTGGACCTGCTGTTACCAATGCTTTAATTTTTTTATTTTTTGTTTGATCAATTAAGAAATTGTTAATTTCATTAAAGATATCTAATGGTTCTGACATTTTTCCTTCACCAAATTCGCCACAAGCCATATCCCCAATAACTGGACCAATAAGCCTATATCCATATTTTTTTAATTTTTTTAAATTATCTTTTGTTGATTGATGTTCCCACATTCTAACATTCATTGCAGGTACTAAAAATATTTGCTTATTTGATGCAAGAACAACTGTAGAAGCTAAATCTTCAGATGAGCCCATACTAAGTTTAGAAATAGTATTTGCTGTTGCTGGTGAAACTACAATTACATCTGCCCATCTAGATAAAGCTATATGGTTCATCTCTGACTCATTCTCAACATTAAATAGATCATCATAAACTTTACCTTGCGATAATGAAGCAACGGATAAAGCTGTTACAAATTTTTTTGCACTTGTAGTTAAAATTGTTTTTATTTCTGCATTACTCTTTTTAAACAATCTAATTATTTCAAGACTTTTGTAAGCGGAGACTCCACCACATATAATAAATAAAATTTTTTTGTTAGTTAAATCTTTCATTGGCTGAATTAAAATACTAATAGACCAAAAATTACAAGGACTAATAAACCAATAATAGATTGGTTTCTAAAAGCTATCATCTCGGTTCTTTTATTATTCAAAGCTGTATAAGAATTTGAGTTTTGCGGAATTTGTCCACTAGCTAAATAAGTTAAAGCCTGATTGGCTTTATCCATAATTTCAGGGAACTCAGGCAATCTTTTAATTACCTCAGATGTATTTTGAAGTGTTTCATTTAAGGTCTTCATTGGGTCTTTGGTTTCTCTCAACCAATTTTCAAGAACTGGTTTTGAAGTAGTCCAAATGTTTGTATTAGGATTTAACTTCCTTGCAACTCCTTCTACAACAACCATTGTTTTTTGTAACATAAGAAGTTGAGGTTGGGTCTGCATATTAAATTTTTCTGTCACATCAAATAATTGTTTAAGTAATTTACCTCCAGAAATATCTTTCACTGCTTGTCCAAATATTGGTTCACCGATTGACCTTAATGCTTGGGCCAAGTCTTCAATAGGTACCTCTTTAGGAACTAAGCCAGCTACTAAATGAACTTCCGCAACTTTACGATAATCTCTTTGAATAAATCCAAATAATATTTCTGCCAAAAATCGTTTACTCATCTTATCTAGTCTTCCCATAATTCCAAAGTCAATAGGCACAATATGACCATTATTATCAATAAATATATTTCCCTGATGCATATCTGCATGAAAAAAACCATCTCTTACGGCGTGTCTCAAAAAGTTTTGAATTATATCTTCTGCAATTTTTTCAGTATTTAAATTTCTTTCTTTAAGTTTTTCAGTTTCTCTTATAGAAACACCCTCAACCCAATCAAGAGTCATTACATTTTCACTTGTAAAATTCCAGTAGATTTGTGGAACTCTAAATCCAATATCATTCTTAGTATTTTCTGCATATTCATTTGCGGCTGCAGCTTCGAACCTTAGATCCATTTCAAGATTTGTAATTTCTTTTAATAAAAAGACTACTTCAACTAATTTAAGTCTTTTGGTTTTTTTAACAAAAGACTCAATTAAAAAAGCAAAAAGCATCATAGCATCTATTTCTTCATTAAATATTCTTTTTATTTCAGGCCTTAAAATTTTAATAGCAACATCCTTGATTGTTCCTCCATCGTTTATTTGAGCTTTGTGAACTTGAGCTATTGAAGCAGCGGCAACCGGTTCACTCAAGTTAATTATAGAATTGTACGTATCGGAACCTAAATCATTCTTTATGATTTCTTTTGCTTCAAATAAAGAAAATGGAGGTAATTTGTCTTGAAGGTTTTCAAGTTTTTTTGATAGTTCTTCCCCTATTATGTCTGGTCTTGTAGCCAAGAACTGGCCAAGTTTTATAAATGTTGTGCCCATAGACTCAAGAGAACTAGACAATCGTTCACCTTCGTCTTTGACAAGATCTGCTTCTTTTTTAGGAGAAAAAGAAAAAGATAATATTTTAAATAAAATTTTTACTAATAGTGGTGGCTCTTGAAATTTTGAAGTAATTTTTAATATGTCGGATTGAGCAACTTTTCTACCCAACTTAAATAAAGTAATTATTCTTTTTAGCATTAAATTTTCCATCCACTGTGAATAGAAACCACTCCTCCTGTTAAATTTCTATAGGTACACTTTTCAAAACCATTTTTTTTCATTAAAGCAATTAATTCATCCTGATTTATGAAATTCTCAATACTTTTTATGAGATATTCATATGGTGTCTTTTCACCTACTACAAACTTTCCAATTAATGGTATAAGTTTTGAATAATTTTTGTAAATAAAATTAAGACGCAAATTTTGTATTTTTGAAAATTCTAGACATAAAAAGCGTCCACCAGGTTTTAATACTCGGTAAGCTTCTGATAAAGATTTGTCTAAGTTTTTAGTATTTCTTAAACCAAAACTTATAGTATAAAAGTCAAAAGAATTTTTAAGCACAGGAAGTTTTTCAGCAGCAGCAATAATCCAATTTATATTTTTATAATTACTTAATTTATCTCTCCCCTTTTTGATCATACCTTTATTGGGATCTACACAAGTTATTTGTGAAGCTGCCTTTGAGTTCTTCAAAAAAAGTTTTGCTATATCTCCTGTTCCACAAGCAACATCAATCAAATTTTGATTTGGTGACTGATTCATCATATATAATAGATTTTTTTTCCATAACCTGTGTATACCTAAAGACATAAAATCGTTCATTAGGTCATATTGGTCATAAACTTGATCAAAAACATTTTCCACTAGTCCTTTTTTATTTTGTAGATATTGTTGCATAATAATAAATATATATTGAATATAGTATTAAATGCCAGAATTACCAGAAGTAGAAGTTGTAAGACAGTCCTTAAACAAAAAGATCAAACAAAAAAAGGTAAAAAAAGTAATAATTAGAAATAGAAATTTAAGATTTAAAATTCCTTTAAATTTTGCCAGTTTTTTACAGAACCAAAAGATAATTAAAGTTGATAGATTTTCAAAATATTTAATTTTGCATTTTTCAAATCAAAAATTGTGCTTACTACATTTAGGAATGTCAGGAACAATCCACATAGTTTATAAAAATAAAAAAAAATTTGTAACAAATACGAGTTTTTATAACTCACCATTTTTACCAAAAAAACACAATCATGTTGAAATAATATTCACGAATTTGAAGATAATTTATAACGACCCACGAAGATTTGGTTTTTTTCAAATTTTACCAAACGCAGGTAAGTTAAAAAAAAGATTTTCTCATTTAGGACCTGAACCTTTTGAGTCAAAATTTAATTCAACTTATATTTTACATTTTTTCAAAGGAAAGATAAAAAACATTAAAAATTTTTTATTGGATCAGAAATTTGTATCTGGTATTGGAAATATTTATGCAAATGAAATTTTGTTTTTAAGCAAGATAAACCCTAATAAAAAAGTTTGTCTAATAAAAAAAAAAGAGTGTAAAAAAATTATTGATAATTCAAGGAAAGTTCTGACTGAGGCTATAAAAAAAGGTGGTTCAAGTATTAAAGATTTTAGAAACATATCTGGCCAAAAAGGAGGTTTTCAAAGAAATTTTAAAGTTTATGAAAGGCATGGACTTAATTGTAAAAGATTAAAATGTAGAGGAAAAATTCAAAAAAAAAATATTTCTAATAGATCAACTTTTTTTTGTAATATCTGTCAAAAATAATAAATTATTTGATTGACCAATATAAATTCTCAAGTTATACCCCAGCGCATATGGCAAACACAAAATCAGCGATCAAAAGAATTAGAAGAATATCAAAACAAACAGCTGTAAATAAAGCTAGAAAAAGTAGATATAAAAACGCTTTAAAGAAAATGAACCTTCTGATTGAAAACAAGAAAAAAGCAGAAGCACTTAAATTCTTACCTAAGTTGAATTCTGAACTAATGAAGATTGCTAAAACTGGTATAATTAAAAAACAAAACGCATCAAGAAACGTTTCAAGAGTTACTAAAAAAATAGCATCTATATAATCCGTTATAGCTCTAGTTGATTCAACTTAAAGAATACGCATTATATATGATTAAATTATTTTTATTTACAAGATTTAGATTTAGTAAATTTATATTAATATTAATTTCAATTAAAAATTTATTTATTTTTATGTACACAAAAAAAAAATTTGTCAAAGAAATTTTTTAAAATTTTTATTTTACACAATCCTAGATTTTATTTTTCTTAAATTTTCTAAAATTATTTGTTGCAATAATTTTATTATGGTTCTAACTGAACTTCCTCCAAGATTTATGAATAACTCTAAAACAAATACTCAAATAAATAACTCGAAGCCCGAGAATTTTGATTGGAACTTAGTGCAGATTGAAATGAAAAGTAAGTTGGGAACTGATATATACGAGAGTTGGCTCAAAAAAATAAATTTTGTAGAGGAGTTTAATAATTATGTTTTATTGTCAGTACCAACTAGATTTATTCGCGATTGGATTACGTCAAGATATTTAGATCAGATCTTACAATCAGTTAAAAACTACAAAAAAGAAATAATTAGAATTGAATTTAAAATTGTTGAGCAGAATTTTAAAAAAGAAAACGAAAAAAATAAATTAGAACCATTATTAGATAAAGAGAATGTATCATTTATAAAAGACACTTACCTACAGTATAATCGTATTGATCCTAATAAAAGATTTGAAAATTTTATAACAGGATCTAGTAATAAACTTGCTTATGAAGCATCAATAAAGGTCTCAGAAAGTATTTCACATTATAATCCGTTATATGTTTATGGAGGTGTTGGAATGGGGAAAACCCACCTATTAAATTCAATTGGCCTAGAATTAAAAAAAAAAAATAAAGTTATGTTTATTTCTGCTGAAAGATTTATGTATCAATTTGTAAAATCAATAAAATCAAACGAAATGGTAAAATTTAAAGAGTATTTTAGGAACACAGATGTTTTGTTGATAGATGACATACAATTTATGAATGGCAAAGAAGCAATGCAAGAAGAATTTTTTCACACTTTTAATGCATTACTTGATAAAGGATCACAAATTATCGTCTCAGCTGATAGAGCACCAAATAAACTCTCAAGAATTCAGGAGAGAATTAAATCTAGATTTTCTGGAGGTTTAGTAGTTGATATTCAAAAACCAGACCAAGAATTAAGAAAAAAAATAGTTGAGAATAAAACAGAAGAACTAAATAATCTATACTCTGAAAAGGTAAAAATTTCTAAAGAAATACAAAATTTTGTAAGTCAAGAAATTACTACAAGTGTCCGAGAGTTAGTGGGAGCAATAAACCGTATAGTTTCTTTCTCGAGAATTTATAATAAAATTCCAAGTCTTGCAGAGACTAAAGTTGTATTAAAAGATTTATTAAATTTGTCTGAAAATAAAGTGACAATAGATCTGATACAAACATTGGTATGCAAATTTTTTAAAATTAGTAAAAATGAGATGTTGTCATCCCGTAGATCCAGATATTTAGTAAGACCAAGACAAACAGCTATATATTTAACAAAAATTTTGACTGCAAAATCTTTACCGGAAATTGGAAGGGAATTTTCTAATAGAGACCATACGACTATAATACATTCTGTTAAAACTATTGAAAAATTGAAAGAAAAAGATCCTGAGATGGTAGATAATATAAACAAGTTAAAAAATCAGATATTATATAATAATAAAGAAAATGAAATTTAACGTTAATCAACAAGACTTACAACAAGCATTAAATTATTGTCAGGGTGTGATAGAAAAAAGAAGCACCTTACCTATTTTGTCAAATATTTTAATGGATGTAAAAGACTCACAACTCACTATAACAGCTACTGATCTAGATTTGATTTTCATTCATCGAGTTAATAATATTGAAGTCTTAGAAGAGGGAAAAACGACTACAGTTTCATCAACTATTTATGATATCGTAAGAAAACTTTCGTCTGGGAAAAAAATTAATTTAAATTTAAATGATACAAATAAATTACATTTAGAGTCTGAAAAGTCTATTTTTAATTTAAATTGTTTAAGTGCGTCTGAATTTCCACTAACAGATGAAGATTTTAATGAGAATCAATTTACAATTAAGTCAAAACAATTATTAAAGTTGCTAAATAAATGTAAATTTTCTATTTCAAATGATGAAACGAGACATTATCTGAGTGGTATATATTTACATCAAACTGAAGTTGATGATAAAAATTATCTTACAGCAGCTGCAACAGATAGCCATAGAATGTCTATTTCTAAAATAAGATTGGAACAAAAAATAGATTTTCAGCCTTTAATATTACCAAAAAAAACTATTTTTCAATTATGTTCTTTACTAGATACATATGATGGAGAAGTAAAAATTTCTAACATAAAATCTAAAATTAAATTTGAGCTAAAAAATAGTATTTTAATTTCAAAATTGATAGATGGTAAGTTTCCTAATTATATTCAGGTAATACCTAAAAATAATCAAAAAAAACTAGAAATTAATTTAAAATTATTTTTAGATTCTGTGGATAGAGTAGCATCTGTTTCACTTGATAAAAAAGATGGTGTTAAGTTTAATTTAACAAAAGATACATTAAACTTATCTGTAAATAATACCAATAGTGGTGATGGAAAAGAAACATTATCAGCAAAATTTGATCATGATCTAGAAATAAGTTTTAATTCAAGATATTTAATAGATATAGCATCTCAACTTGATGGAGAAAATATAGAGTTATATTTTAACGACACTGCATCACCAGCTTTAGTCAAAGATCCAGGTGATATAGATAGTATTTTCGTTGTAATGCCAATGAAAGGCTAATTTAATTGTTCGAGCTCTGAATATATTTTTTTTTCTAAATTTTTAATAAATTCCTCTTTTGGAAGTCCAGCAACTATTGGTTCTAAAATTGAAATAGTTATTGTTTTGTTACTATTTTTAAAGCCTATCTTTGGCCACACGTGACCAGAGTTGATTGCAACAGGTTGACATGTAATTTTTAATTTTTCATATATTCTTGATGCACCTTTTTTAAATTGTGGTCTTTCATGAGGCAAAACTCGAGTTCCTTGAGGAAAAATGATAAGAGGACGATTTGACTTATCAACAATCTTTACAATATCGTTAAAAAAATCTAGGTTATCTTTTGTAATTTTATTCCTCCTTATTGCAATAGATCCAATTTTTTTTAAATACCAACCGAAGATAGGAATAGAAAGAAGTTCTTTTTTTAAGATAAAAACTGGAGAGTTAAAAATTGTTTGAAGATAGAATGTTTCAAATATCGATTGATGTGAAGCAGCAATAAAAAATTTTTTATTTTCTAAAATATTTTCAGTACCTTTTATTTTGATATTGGTTGATAAAAAAAATTTTAGACAAAAGCCCATCCAATAACCCATTAATTTTCCTCCAAATAAAACAATTTTTTGAGGTAAAAAAAGCCCTGGTAAAAAAATTAATGAAATAAATATTATGCCAGTAAAAAAGAAAATTGAAAATATTGAGTTTTTAATCATTTATATTAAAAGCTACATTAAATCTTTGTGCTTTTGTCTTTTTCTAATCACTCTAATTTTGGATCCTTTTATAAAAAGTTCAATAGGTTTAGGTCTTAAGTTGTAATTTGAGCTTAATGACATTCCATAAGCACCAACATCACAAATAGCGATTAGATCTTTTTCTTTCAATAATTGAAATTTTTTAAGAGTAATGAATTTATCAGTAGTTTCACAAATAGGTCCTACAAATTCATGAATTTTATTTAAAATTTTATTAGTTTTTACTGAAGGTATAGTTTTGTGAACAGCACCATATAAAGCAGGTCTCATCAAATCATTCATTGCAGCGTCAAGAATGATAAAATTTTTTTTATCATTTTTTTTAATATAAATTATTTTAGATACTAAGGTTCCTGTACTTCCAACTATTGATCTACCTGGTTCAAATATAATTTTAGTTTGATGATTTTTTAAAAATTTTTTTATTGCAATATTGTACCTTTTATAATCAAGTTTTTTATACTTGTTATCATATGAGATGCCCATGCCCCCACCTAAGTCAATAAATTCAAATTTGTGATTAGTTTTTTTGATAACTTTTTTAATCGTGTTTAGCATTCTTTCGTATGGTTTAAAGTCTAAAATTTGGCTGCCAATATGTACACTTAAACATTTAAGTTCTATATTGTTTGAATTTCTACAATAGGAAATTAAATCGATAAATGTTTTAATATTAATTCCAAATTTATTTTCTTTTTTACCAGTTGAAATTTGACTTAAGGTTTTTGCATCAGTATTTGGATTTAATCTAATACCAATTTGTACTTTTTTTTTTTTTAATTTAGCAATCCTATTTATTTCTATAATTTCACTTTTAGACTCTGCATTTATAAGTAATATTTTTTTATCTATAGCATAACTTATTTCGTTCGATGTTTTTCCGACTCCTGAAAAAACAATTTTTTTTGGGTTAATTCCTGCCTTGAGTGCTATCATTAATTCACCAACCGATACCACGTCGGCGCCTAGCCCAAATTTTTTTATTTCTCTAATTAAATTTACGTTTGTATTAGATTTAATGGCAAAGCATATTAATGGGGAAAATGATTTAAAACTTTCCTTAAATTTATTTATATTTTCTTTTAGTTGACTGTAGGAATAGCAATAGGCTGGTGTACCATACTTTTTAGAAATATTTTGGACACTGACTTTTTCAATAGTAAGTTTTTTGTTAATATATTTCATTAAACCTTATTTATAAGGATAGCTTGAAAAAATAAGTTTTTTTTAGACTCTTTGTATATGGGGTCACCTTTTTTACCACAAGAAAGTATCATAAAAAAAAGTATGAAAATTAAGGCAATTTTTTTAAACATTTTGTTTTTTATATTTAATTATCATTTTTTTTATATTATCGAAAGATGTTCCACCATAAGATCTTTTAGAATTAACAGATTTCTTTAAATCAAACACATTTAAAACCTCATTTGTCAAATTTGGATCAATCTTTTTAAATTCTGTCAAAGATAATTCATCGAGATTTTTCTTATTTTTTTCAGCAAGATTAACTGCGGCTGCTGTTTTTTGATAAGCCATTCTAAATGACATTGAATGATTTTTTACAAGATAATCAGCTAAGTCTGTTGCAGTAGTGTGCCCAGTATTTGCAAGTTCCAACATCCTTTTTTTGTTAGGACTAATATTTTTAAGAATTTCATCAAATATTCTTAAACAATTTATTAATGTATCATATGATTTAAATACAATTTCTTTATCATCTTGAAGATCTTTAAAATATGATAATGGTAAGCCTTTTAAGATTGTGAGCATTGAAAATAAATTTCCATAGGCACTACCTGATTTTCCTCTTAAGTATTCAAGCAAGTCTGGATTTTTTTTCTGGGGCATTATTGATGATCCTGTTACTACTTTATCAGATAAATTAATTAATTTAAAAGTATCAGAATTCCATATAATAAGATCTTCAGCAATTCTAGATATGTGCATTGCACATACAGAAATGCAGTACAAAAAATCTAAAACAAAATCTCTATCTGCGACTGTATCAATTGAATTATTAGTAGGTTTTCTAAATCCAAGTTTTTTTGACGTATAATTTCTATCAATATTAAATGATGTTCCTGCTAGAGCAGCAACACCGAGAGGATTTTCATATAAGTTATCTAAATTATTTTCAAATCTTTTTTTATCTCTATTAAACATTTCAACATAGGCCATTAAATAATGTGCAAAAGAAATTGCTTGAGCATTTTTAAGATGAGTGAAACCAGGCATAATAGTTTCTATATTTTTTTCAGCTAATTTTATTGTACTTTTATTAACTTGATTTAGAGAAAAATTTATTTTTTTAATAGCAGATCTCAGCCAAATTTTAAAATCTGTGATTACTTGATCATTTCTTGATCTTGCTGTGTGAATATATCCAGCTTCATCACCAATTATTTGAAAAAGTCTTTTTTCGATATTCATATGAATATCCTCATAATCTTTATTAAATTCAAATTTTTTACTCAATATTTCTTTTTTTATTTTATTAAGACCATAAATTATTTTATTCTTAATTTTAAAAGAAATTATTTTTTGCTTAAACAACATTTCTACATGAGCAATAGATCCAGCTATATCCTCTTTATAAAGTCTTTTATCAATATCAATAGAATTTCCAATTTGTTTAAAGAGTGAAGAAGTAGCCTTTTTAATTCTTGTTTGCCATATTGTCTGGTTGTTTTTATTTTTTGACATGATAATTAATTATACCTATTTAATATGAGATTTTTAATAGTATTTATCTTTTTAGTGTCTAATTCATTGGCTAACGAAGTTACAGATATTGAAAATCTCGTAATTAATAAAGAATTGAAAAAATATGACAGTTTTACATTTTTAAATGATAATAATAATCAGGTTAATATAAATGACTATAAGGGGAAACTAATTTTATTGAATTTTTGGGCATCGTGGTGTGCGCCCTGTAAAAAAGAAATGCCTTCACTTGATTTACTGCAAATAAATAAAAATTTAAACAATTTAAAAATATTCCCAATAAATGTGGGTCAAGATAATGTTGAAAAAGCGTCAAAGTTTTTTAAAGATTTAGATATTAAAAATTTAAGTATTTATTTTGACTCACCAACAACATTGGCAAAAAAATTTAGATTAAGAGGAGTACCTACTAGTATTTTATTTAATAAAAATGGTGAAGAGTTTGCGAGAATTATAGGTTCAATTGATTTTGAAGATAAGAAATTTATTGAATGGTTGGCCAATTATAACTAATCTTTAAAAAAATAAGCAAAACTCACTAGAACTATAATTGCTATAAATTGCAATAAAACTCTTAATTGCATTAATTTGTTCGAATATTTTTTACTCGTTTCTCCACCCTTAAACAAAGTTCCAATGCCTAAAATGAGAACTATACCAACACCGATTAGAAGAGTTATAGATAATATTTTTACAATTATTCCAGAAGTCATAGATATATTGTAGGGTGTTTTAAAAATAAAAAAAACATAAATTATATAGTATGACATTTTGTCTAGATTCAATTATTATTAAACCAGAAAATAACGTAAAAATTAAAAATGCAATAATCTTACTTCATGGATATGGAGGTGATGGAAAAGATATTAGTACACTTTCATTAAATTGGAAGAGACATTTACCAAATACAGTTTTTATTTGTCCTAATGGTCATGAGCCATGTGTAATAAACCCAACAGGCTATCAGTGGTTTGATTTAACCAAAGATGACCCAGATTATATACTTGAGGAGTCTATTAAAGCAGAAATGAAACTTATTAAATTTATAGAGGAAATAAAAAATAAGTTTAATTTAGAAAACAATAAAATTTGTTTATCTGGATTTAGTCAAGGATGCATGATGTCTATTAATCTAGGCCTTACATCTGATAAAGAATATAGTTGTATTATAGGTTTTTCTGGTAAAGTAATTAATCCAAAAGATCTTAGCTCTCGAAAAAAAATCTCAACCAATATTTTATTAATTCATGGTGACTCTGATCAGGTGGTTCAACCAAATTTCATGCTGGAAGCAAAAGATTTTCTAATCAGAAATAATGTAGAGATTGAAACACATTTAATAAAAAACTGCGACCATAATATTCCTATTGAGGCATCAAGCATAGCTTTAAGATATATTCTAAAAAGATTTTAATTACTTGTTATTGAAATATTTTTTTATTTAAGTTAAAATTTATTTATGAATAATTTTGTTAAACAAAGTATGTCATTAGAAAAGTGTCCTGCATTAGTTTTAAACGCTGATTACAGGCCTTTAAGTTATTATCCTTTATCTCTATGGTCTTGGCAAGATACAGTAAAATCAGTGTTTTTGAATAGAGTTGTGATTGTAAGTAATTATGAAAGAATAGTAAGAAGCCCGTCTTTTAATATGCAATTGCCAAGTGTTATAGCCTTAAAAGATTATATTGTTCCCCAATCAAAGCCAAGCTTTACAAGATTTAATGTTTTTCTTAGAGATAAATTTTCATGTCAATATTGCGGAAGTGGAGAAGAATTAACTTTTGATCATTTATTACCAAGATCTAAAGGTGGAGAAACCAATTGGGACAATGTTGTTACAGCATGTTCGGCATGTAATGTAAAAAAAGGAGGAAAATTATTAAAACTTTCTGGAATGAAACTTAATCAATTTCCATATCAGCCATCAACTGAGGATTTACATCGTAATGGTAAAAATTTTCCTCCAAATTTTCTACATGCAAGTTGGATGGATTATTTATATTGGGATGTTGAATTAGAAGCTTAATATTTATACTTTTTCAGATATATTGATTGCTATTTTAGAACCTATCTTAATAATTTTATCCATAATTGAGTAAAGACCTTTTTTAGAAGCTCCCTTTTTATATGCAATATCCTTATGATGTAATTCATCTTCTCTAAATTTAGTAATTTTTTTTTTTAATTCTTTTTCCTCATTTCCTAATTGATTAATTTGATTTAAATAATGTTGATCAATTACCTCTTCTACGGAAGCTGTACAAAGCATTGCTGCTTTTTTTCCTAAAAGTGTTGATCCAAAACCTAAGCCTACACCAAGCAAATCCCATAGAGGTAAAAATTTTGTTGGCTTTATATTTCTTTTTTTAATCTCTTTTTCAAAAAATTGACAATGCTCTATTTCGTGGACCTTCATTTCTTCAATTGTACTTTTTAAATTTTCATCTTTTATAAGGGTATTAAGTGCTAATAGTTGACCCTCATAAATCTTTACAGCACCTCTTTCTCCAGCGTGATCAACCCTTATAAACTCTTCAACTTTATTTTTTGAATTTTTCATAATTTAAAAAAATTTTTGTTAATAAAATAATTAAAAACAAGCTTATAAGTATATTAATTGTTGTTAGAGAAAATCCAAAAATTCTAAATGTCACATCTTTACAACTAATAGTTTTCTCGTTTAATTGTTTTAACAATTCTTCTTTTGAAATGATTTCACTAGCATCTTTTAATCCACATATAGATGACTCTTGGAAAAGGTTTTTTTCAATTCCAAAATGATAAATTGAAATTATTAAAGAAAAGACAAATATAAGTAGTAATAAGAGAATAATAGATTTTTCGTATTTTTCAAAAATATAATTTATAACAATTAAAATGATGCTCAGCCCATATGGGATTCTCTCAATTAAGCAAAGATTGCAGGGCTGATGTCCGAGAATATATTCTATAAAATATGCTGAGATTAGTGAAAATATACTAATAATGAAAATTAAGTTTAAATATGCTTTAATTTTTTGACTAAACATTAGATTTTGAGATAAGATAAATTACCACTCCAATCATAACAAATAATATTCCCACAATTGTAAACCATTTAGATCCTTTTTTATCCATAAATTTAGTAAATAAATTTCCAAATTTATAAGATAAATAAGAAACAATGAAAAAACGTAGTCCTCTTGATACTAAGCTTATAATTATAAAAATTATAATATTGAATCCAATAAGTCCACTGGCGATAGTAAAGATTTTATAAGGCAAAGGAGTAAAGCCTGCTAAAAAAAGTATTCCAAGCCAAGCATAAAAACCCTCACTATTTAATAAATCATTTTTTAATATGATAAGCTTATTTTCATAGCCGTAAAAAGTCATAATATTCATACCGACATCAAAAAATAATGCTCCAATTAAATAACCTAATAATCCACCCAAAACAGAAAATAGTGTAGCTATAAAAAAAATTTTTAAGAAATCTTTTCTTTTTGAAATTACCATTGGTATTACCATCACATCTGGAGGTATAGGAAAAAAAGAACTTTCAATAAAAGAGATGATTGCCAAGTAGTATTTAGAACTTTTGTGGGCAGCCAAATCTAAACATTTTTTATAAAAAGTGTTAAACATTTTTTGGTTTTAATATAATTATAGTTCTTATACTATTTAATGAATTATAAAACAATTATGGGCGAATGGCGGAACTGGTAGACGCGCACGACTCAAAATCGTGTTTTGCAAGAAGTGAGAGTTCGATTCTCTCTTCGCCCACCAAAGTATGGAAATAAGTAAAATAAATAGCTTAGTAGAACTTTTTTTTGAAAAGTACAAAGAAAAGAAATCTTCATCAAAACAACCTTTTTTGAAATGGTTAAAAAATGAAAAAAAAAATTTTTTAACTTGGGAACAAGTAGAATATAATATTTCTGTTCTATCTGAATTCTTAAAAGAAATTTTATCTAAAGGAGATAGATGTGTTTTATTATCTGAAAACCGACCAGAATGGCTAATAATAGATATTGCTATAATGAATGCTGGAGGTGTTACAGTTCCGTTATTTACAACTTACTCAGAAAAAGATTATGAATATATTTTAAATGATTGTAATCCAAAGATATGTATTGTTTCAAATAATAATCAATTAAAAAAAATTGAAAAGTTTATTTCAAAAGAAACTAAAGTTTTATCAATTGAAAATATCAATAATAAAATTGAAAACATAAGTGATTTTTTTGATAAACATCATAAGCAAATCTCTGATGGTTATAATAACAAAATTGAAAGAAAAGATCTTGCCTGTATTATTTATACATCTGGCACAACTGGGAACCCTAAAGGAGTGATGCTTAGTCATGGAGGAATTTTATCAAATTGTGAAGGAGCAAGAGAAATTTTAAATACATTAGTTAAAGACGATCCGCCCGTGTTTTTAACTTGGCTTCCATTGTCCCATTCATATGAACACACTGTTCAATATGTACAAATATCACTTGGGGCAAAAATTTACTATGCTGAAAGCTTAGAAAAATTACTACCAAACATGGCTCTTGTAAAACCAAATATTATGACAGCTGTACCAAGATTTTATCAAAACTTATATAGTAAAATTGCTAATAATTTTTCGAAACAAAAAGGTCTTAAGAAAAAATTGATAGACAATACTATTATTCTTGGAACAAAAAATTTAAATAAAGAAAAACTTAATTTTAAAGAAAAAATTATCAATTTTTTGTGTGAAACATTAGTAAGAAAAAAAATCAAAAATCAGTTTGGGGGTAGATTGAAAGCATTTGTTTCTGGAGGAGGTGCTTTAGATCAAAAAATTGGTGAATTTTTGAATTCAATTGGATTGCAAACTTTGCAAGGATATGGATTAACAGAAGCTTCCCCTGTAGTAAGCTGCAATATTCCTGGAAAAATTAAGATTGAAACTGTAGGTCCACCTTTTAAAACCAACGAGATAAAAATTGCTGATGATGGTGAAATTTTGGTAAAGGGTGAAAATGTAATGCTTGGCTATTGGAATATGAAAAAAGAAACAGAAAATATTATTAAGAACGGTTGGTTGTACACAGGAGATATAGGAGAAATTACACAAGAAGGAAATTTAAGAATAACTGATAGAAAAAAAGAAATAATAGTAAATCTTGGGGGTGATAACATTTCACCATCAAAAATTGAAAATTTGTTATGTCTTAATGAAAAAATTAAACAAAGTTTTGTTTATGGAGATAAAAAAACTTATTTAGTTGCTCTAATAGTAAGTGAGAGTGAAGAAAATAAAAAAGAAATTGATTTTTATTTAGAAAATTTAAATAAAAGTTTATCTTTAGCAGAAAAAGTAAAAAAATTTAAATTAATTAAAGAAGAATTTACAATTGAAAATGGAATGTTAACACCAACTTTAAAACTTAAAAGAAAAAAAATTTTAGAAAAATATAAAGAAGAATTAGAAAAACTTTATTAAATTTACAAATTTTTTGGTTATAAAGCGCATAAACATTAACTTTTTTACATATCAAAATGATAAAAGTTTTATTTATTTTTTAATTTTAATTTTAAAATTAAAACTTTAATTAAAGAATTGACATAACGTTCATAAAAAAATAAAAATAAGTTAATAGCGAATCAATTTGATTCGTTTAACTAAAAAAGGGAGCTAAAGATGCCTAAAAGAAGAAAAAAAGCAAAGAAAGCTAAGAAAAAAGCTAAGAAAAAAGCTAAAAAAAGAAGAAGAAGATAGTAACTTAGTATTCTTTAATTAAAACGCTTCTCATAACGATTTACGTGTGAGAGGCGTTTTTTTTATTCCTCTAGAGGTTCTTCATTCTCAGAAATAGGTTCTTCAACAGGCAAGTCAGAAGTAGATGCTTTTGTAACTGTTGGTTCTTTCGTTTTAGATTGAACTTCCAAATTCCGTTTTAATGCTTTATCTAATTTTTTTTGAGTGTCCTCAAAAGAAATATTCATTATAATTTGAAATTCAGATAAAATTCTTTCATAGGCTTTTTCAAAAAGTTGTCTCTCACTATAAGACTGATCAACCATTAGATCGTCACCTTTATTTAAATCCCTCACAACTTCAGCAAGCTCGTAAATTTTACCAGAGGAAATTTTAGCTTCATATTCTTGTGCTCTTCTACTCCACATTGATCTTTTAATTTTTGGTTTACTTTTTAAAATGGAAATACATTTATTCACTTGATTGATCGAAGCTAAAGGTCGAAGATGAGATTGTTTATTTACAGGGACCATTCCGTTAGCTTTGTCTTTTTCAAATTTAATAATATAAGTTTCAACATCTATTCCACCAATACTTATTTTTTTGAATTCTGTAATTTGCCCTACTCCATGTTTAGGATAAACAACAAAATCTTTGATTTTATATTCCCTTTTTTGAGTTTCTTGTTTTTTTACTTTTTTTATCTCAGGCTTAACCTCATTTGTTTTTGAAATTCTTAAATTATCTGTTTTAACATCTTTTTTTTTTGAAACCTCGTTTGAAGGTTTTTTAATAATCGTTTTTTGAGTTTTGGGTTTAATGGATTTTTTAACTTTTTTTTGTAAATTTTTTTTTGCTTTTATACCTATTAACTTAGCAACTTTTTTTTTTACTTTTTTATTAGATTTTTTTTTAAATGTTTTCTTTAAAATATTTTTCAAACTTATTTTGCTCATCTTTATATTTTTCATGATCCGAAGGGGGATCTTTTTTTTCACTAATATTAGGCCAGATTTCAGAAAACTTCTTATTAATTTCTAACCATTTTTCGCTTCCAGGTTCCGAGTCAGCTTTTATAGCATCGACAGGACATTCTGGTTCACAAACGCCACAATCTATACACTCATCCGGTTTAATTACAAGCATATTTTTACCTTCATAAAAACAATCCACAGGACACACATCAACACAATCTGTTAATTTACACTTAATACATTTGTCATTAACTATGTAGGTCATTGTGGGTTTTCTTTTTTTACTTTATCTTTAATGCTTCCTGCTATTTTATTATCAATATACAATAATCCAGTAAGTCTTCTCATCAAACTTGTCTCGTATATGTCTGCTTCCTTATTTGAGTAAATTATTTTCCATAAAATCTCTACAATTTTGATTTTTTCTCTTTCGCTCTTTTTTTTAACTTCCTTGGTGAATTCTAAAATTTGATTGGAATTTTCTTCTATTTTTTCTCCTTCATCCATTATAGTTTTTATGTCTTTAGAATCAGCACCTAGTTTCAATATAGCTTCTTTAATAATTTCTCTTTCTTTGACTGAATAGTTTTCATCAATTTTAGCAGCATGAATAAGTAAAGCTGTTATTTTTACCAAGTTGTCATTTTTCTGGTTATTTTTATTGTAGAACATAACTTTTAATTAAAATTAAGATTTTTCAATATGCCAAAAGGACTTTCTTTAACAACTTTTTTATTTAGATTTTTTTTATTATTTTTGACTGGAATATATTTAAAAAATAGATTGTCATCTTTTTCTAATGTTTTATACCCCATATTTTTGATGAGTTTTTTAAATTTATCTTTACTACATCCTAATAAATTTAACATTTCAGGTATCATTTTTATTTCTTTATTTTCTTTTGTATCAGTATTTATTATCTGCACAAATAATCTTTCTAAAATATCTATTCTTACATAAATACTATCAAACTTTTCAAATCCACAAAGAAGCATAAAGTTTCGATTTTTAATATTTTTGTCATCTAAAAAATTCAAACCGAAAGTTGGAGGTTTTAAATTAAAATACTTTTGATGATAATTTTTCCAGAGTAAAGTTCTTAGTGTGACAGGCTCTGGTTTAATTAACTTAAATAAAAAGACATGATATCTACCAAATTTGACTCCAAGATCTCTTAAAATTTTTCTGTCATTTTGATCTAAATTTTTAAGATATTCTGAGACATGTTCTCTTTTAAGTACTCCATTGTTTTCATAAAGTTGATAAGCAAGTGCTTTAATAGAAGAATTTTTTTCTTTAAGTTCTTTTAAATCCATAAGACTTTTTAAAACTGTGGTGATCTTTTTTTCTAACCATTTTTCTAAAAAATCATTTAGTTTTTGTTTTTGATTTTGCTCTAAAATATCATCAATTATCAATTCAATATTAGGTTTTAAATAATCTTTTCCAGAAGTTAATCTTCCTATAGCTGAACCATTCCAATAAATTTTAAAGTCTTCTTGTAATTCTATTAGTCCTGTATCAATTATTGTTTGTATTCTTTTTTCAAGTTCAGGACCAACAGTTTGTCGAGCAGCTTTTTTAAGTGATTTAATGTCTGTTTCTAGAGCACCTTTTTTTAAATCCAGTTCTAATTTAAGACCATTTATTTTACCTATAAAATGATCATCAATCATTACTTCATTATTTTTTAAAATTTTAGTATTGAATTCCATATCTTGTTTTAATCCTCTTGCAAGAATACTAGCTCTTTTATCGATAAAAGTTTTTGTAAGTTCTTCATGAAGTCTATCTGAAAGTTTATCTTCTAATAATTTTGTTTTTTCTATCCAATAGTTTTGATTTTCTATCCAATTATTTTTATTTGAAACATAAGACCAAGTTCTAACATTTGCAATTCTATTTGATAAAGAATCCACATTTCCATCTAATTTATCAAGCTTCATTAACTGAAGATGCATAAAATCATCAGGAATTTTACCTTTTTCACCATTTAAAAACTTAAAAACATTTGAAATTACCTCATAGTGATTACCATAGGTTTTTTTTACAAAGTCTGGTATTTGACAACATTCCCATAAAAGATTTAATCTTTTATTATTAAAATTAATATTTTCAAAAATTTTATCTTTTAAAAAAAATTTAAGTGCTTTTTCATCTTCACATTCATGTATTTTTCTTAACCATTTTCTAGTGGGTTTTTCATCTAATGATTTAAGCAATGCTAAAGGATTATCAAAATTTAAATTTGAATTTCTCCAAAATAATGAGTTTATTTCTTCAAATTTATGATTTTCTAATAGATTAACTTGTTCAGAATTAATTTCTTTACAATCTCCAGTAATCCCAAAACTGCCATCATTTAAGTATCTTCCTGCTCTACCTGCTATTTGTCCTATTTCAGATAAATTCAATCTCCTTAACTTTCGACCATCGAATTTTTTTAAATTTGAAAAATAAACATGGTCAAGATCCATATTTATACCCATTCCTATTGCATCTGTAGCAACTAAATAATCAACATCACCAGATTGATATAATTCAACTTGTGCATTACGTGTTTTAGGGCTTAATGATCCCATTACTATTGCTGCCCCACCCTTTTGTCTTCTAATTAGTTCTGCTATTGCATAAACTTCTTCAGCTGAAAAAGCAATAATAGCTGTCTTTCGATTAATTCTAGATATTTTTTTGTGTCCAGAGTAAGAAAGTTTAGAAAGTCTTTCTCTATTAATAAATTCGAGTTCGTCATCTAATTTTGAAATAATATTTTTGATAGTATTTGAACCCATTAACATTGTTAACTTATTACCTCTCATATTAAGCATTCTATCAGTGAAAATGTGTCCTCTTTCATGATCTGCACACATTTGTATTTCATCGACACCAACAAAATCTAAATTTTTATCCATTGGCATAGACTCAACAGTACATAAAAAATATTTTGCATTAGATGGAATAATTTTTTCTTCCCCAGTTATAAGAGCGACTTTATCTAGTGAAATTTCCTTTATTACTTTGTCGTAAACCTCTCTTGCTAATAATCTTAATGGAAAACCGATCATACCACTGTCAAAAGACAACATAGTTTCTATGGCTAAATGAGTTTTACCTGTATTTGTTGGGCCAAGAACGGCTGTAATTTTATTTTTAGTCATTTCTATCTTTGGTATATTTTTATTTTTACCTACCAGATGTTGTTAGTCTTAAAGAACAAAAATAGACTAAAACATGACCGAATCGGAGGATAAAAAGTTCTCATTTACTTATTAATCAAAATTATTTTAGCACAATATAATTTTTTAAAAAAGATTTATT
>Ga0209425_10001276_pt1 | contig 29361 bp, 33 predicted proteins | sample COG_05_FD_184749 | JGI IMG/M metagenome (GOLD analysis project Ga0209425, IMG submission 184749) | Pelagic Microbial community sample from North Sea - COGITO 998_met_05 (SPAdes) (version 2) | ecosystem: Environmental > Aquatic > Marine > Neritic zone/Coastal water | place: Helgoland, sampling...
CCGCTGAAAGCATCTAAGTGGGAAACTTACCTCAAAACTAGTTCTTCCTATAGAGCCGTAGTAGACCACTACGTTGATAGGCCGGATGTGGAAGCGCGGTAACGCGTGCAGCTGACCGGTACTAATAGCTCAATTGGCTTGATTTATGCACTGAAAAAAATTTTCAGTTAAAGCAAACACCATAATACTAATTGATATCATTTTTACATTTAGAAATAGAAAAAGCCCGCAAGAAATTGCGGGCTTTTTTTTTATATTTATAATTACTAAATTATATATATTGTTTTAATAATGAAAATTTTAGTAACAGGCGGAGCAGGCTTTATAGGCAGCAACTTAGTTGATGCATTAGTTAATAAAAAACATAAAGTTATTGTTATTGACAATTTAGAAACTGGTCAAATTAATAACCTGCAAAAAGCAAAAAAAAAAATAAGATTTATTAAAGCAGATATAAATAAATTAAACAAAAATCATAAAAAACTATTTAATAAAGTCGATTGCGTTTTTCATTTAGCAGGTCTAGCTGACATAGTTCCTAGTATAGTAAATCCAGAGAAATATTTTGAAACAAATGTAAATGGAACTCTCAAAGTATTGGAGTTATCAAAAAAAAATAATGTAAAAAAATTTATTTATGCAGCTTCAGCAAGTTGCTATGGGATCCCAAATAAATACCCAACAAATGAAAATGAAACAATAGACCTACAATATCCTTACGCTTTAACTAAAAAATTAGGAGAAGATTTAGTATTAAAATGGGCTCAAATTTATAAAATGAATAATATTTCTATACGTTTTTTTAATGTTTACGGCCAAAGATCAAGGACTACAGGAGCTTACGGCGCTGTATTTGGAGTCTTCCTTGCTCAAAAACTTAAACAAAAGCCTTTAACTATAGTTGGCGATGGAAAGCAAACTAGAGACTTTATTCATGTAAATGATTTAGTAGAAGCTCTTATAAAATCAATAAAAAAATCCAAAAAAGGTGAAATTTACAATTTAGGTAGCGGAATAGAAGTTTCAGTAAATAAAATTGCTAAATTAATAGGAGGAAAGAAAATTTTTATTCCCAAAAGACCAGGGGAGCCCTCAAGATCTTTAGCGGGAATAAAAAAAGCAAAAAAAACTTTTAATTGGAAACCAAAAATCTCAATAGAGAAAGGTGTATCCATGTTAATAGAAAATATAAAAAACTGGAATGACGCTCCAGTATGGACACCAAAGAAAATATCTGCAGCAACTAAGGAATGGTTTAAGTTTTTGAAATAATTAATGAGTCAGCTTTTTAGCGAAAATAGAAGAACAAAAAAAAACCTCAAAACTCCAAAAGAGATAATTTGGGAAAATCAAGAAAAAGACAATAATACATTAAATATAATATTTTTGATTTTGTTCAAACTAGTTTGGTTAATACTGATGAGTATACGCCTAATCGCAATACCTTTTTTTGATTTTAAAATTGGTATCTTATATTCAAAAAAAATTGGACGCTTTTTGGGAAACACTGAGTTTTATTTAAGAAAAATATCTTTAGAAAAAAATAAAAAAAAGTTTCATGTAATTTTATCGGGAAAATCTATAAATCATCAAGTTTTAACAATGATTTCAAGAAAAGTTTTTCTTATTAGAAATCAAGTTTTGTATAATTTTTTTAATAAAATAAAAAAAATAAGTCTAGGCTCAGACATATGGATAGATCTAAACATTACTGGTTGGTTAAGAGGAAGCCTTTGGACTGGTGCTGCTCCTCAATTAAAATTTACTGATGAAGAAATAAAAAAAGGGAAAGATCTTTTACTAGAAATTGGATTAAAAAAAGATTCTAAATTTGTATGTATTTTTGCTAAAGATAAATTATATTCAGATGATCCAGAAGAACCTCCTAAACCAGACACCTTCTGGTATAAAAAAGATTTTAGAAATTGTGATATTAATAATTACTTATCAGCAGCAGAGTATTTAACAAAAAAAAATATTTACGTTTTAAGAATGGGTCTGCATAAACCGAAAAAAAAACTAATTTCTAATAATGAAAAAATAATTGATTATTCAAACGATATAAGACCATTTTTAAAAGATCCTGAATTTGCAGATGTTTTTTTGTCAGCGAAATGTAAATTTTTTATCGGCTGCACTTCAGCTACCTATCAATTTGCATCAATTTTTAATACACCTGTGGCCTATACTAATATGATTCCATACGGCGAGTGTGGTAGAAATTTTCATGACATTGTTATTTTTAAAAAATGTGAGAATAGAAACACTAAAAAAGTATTATCAATACAAGAGTGCATTAAAAAAGGTATAACAGGTGATTGGTTAACAGAAAATAAAATCTTAGAATTAGAAAATGATAATATTTTTTTTAAAGAAAACTCATCTGAGGAAATATTAGATTTAACAATTGAAATGAACGATAGATTAAACAATGATTGGTCATCGCAAAAAGATGAAGAGATACTACAAAAAAAATTTTTAAAAATAACTAATATTTATTCCTCTGATGGATCAGTTTTTCCTGGAAAAGTTGGATATAATTTTTTTAAAAAAAATACATTTTTGATAAACTAATGGATCTTAATTTAAAAAAAAAAAATAAGAAAATAATACTAACCGAGTCAGATTTTATAAATTCAATAAACTTTACAAACGGCCTGTACAAACCTCTAAATGGATTCTGTAAATTACATGAGTATGAGAGTATTATTAAAAGAAAAAGAATCAATTCAAGGCAAAAATGGACAATTCCTATTTTATTAAATTTAAAAAAAAATTTTTTTTTTTCTTCAAATTCTAAATATTATTTATATTATAAAAATAAAAAAGTTGGTTTTATTAATGCAGAAAGCATTTTTAAAATAAATAAACGTGAATATTGCCAAAAAATATTTAATACAAATTCATTAAGCCATCCAACAGTCAAAAGAATATATGAGGAACCTAATACTTATGTTGGAGGAAAAGTAAAAATATATGAAAAGTACCTCATAAAAGATAAGCATTATGCTTTTAATCTATTAAAAAAAAATAAAAATTATTTTTCTAATTCTGTTGTCTTTTCGACCAGAAATATTTGTCACTTGGGTCATCAATTAATCCACAGCAAAATAATTAAATCAAAGAGAAATTTATCTATCTGCATAATTCAAAGTGAAAAAAATAAATTTGATCCAAATTTAATTGTAAATTCTTATATTTATTTAAAAAAAAATAATAAACTGTATAAGAAAATAAAAATAATAAAAATTTTTTTACCTTCACTGATGGCTGGACCAAATGAAGCTTATTTACAAGCAGCTTATTTCGATAATTTGAATTTCAATTCTTTTGTAGTTGGAAGAGATCATGCTGGTTTCAAGAATTTTTTTAAAAAATATGATTCTCAAAAAATTTTTAGTAAATTTAATAATCTAAAAATAAAAATAGTTAAAACTCGTGAACCATTAATTTGCAGCAAGTGTTCTTCAGTTTTTTTTGAAAATAAAATGAGGTGTACTTGTAATAAAAAAAATAATTTCAAAACAATTAATGGAAAATTAATAAAAAAATATTTACTTAAAAACAAATTTAAGACTGTTAAGAAATTTTTAGACCCAGAAATCTTCAAATTTTGCATGAAAAATATATCTAATATTAAAAAATTTAAGGGTTGAAATTTTTTTAAAAAGGCTTAAATATTAATGTGTACTGAACATTCTTTGTCATTACAAGGTTTGGTAAAACCTTATGCAATATCGATTGTAAACCAACAAAATAATTATTATGAGCAATCGAATAGATAAATTAAAGCTAAATCACTGGTTAAATATAAGAAAAACTACTGTTGAAGTTTTAAATAACTTATTAAGCAAACATATTAACCATAAAATTAATATTAATGATCTTGATCAGGTGGATGAATATGCGATCGAAAAGATAGCTGAAGTTTTATCTATACCAAAAGATCATTTATTGCAAAATGATGAAGTTCCCTCGTATGTTTTTAATACAAAGCAACAAATTGAAAACTCTAAAAGACCTATAACCAGAGGTGGAATTCATTATTATAATTATTATACTCTTCCCTCTCCTAAAGGTTTTGTTGCTCCAGTGTTGATAGATATATTGTGCCCAAAAAATAAAAAGCCAGTATTGAACAACGGTCACCTAGAACCAGCAATTACTGTAAGTCTAGGACCTAATGATATTTATGCAAGATTTGCAAAAAAAATTAATAAAGTAACCTTTTTAAAATTTAGAATTAATCCTGACCCAGAAACTGATTGGGTTGTGGGCTCAAATTATTTTGAACCTTCATATTGTTTACACACCTACTCAAGAGCTACTGATAAGCCAGGAAAAATTTTATCTTATACAACAAAATCAAATATTGAAAATTTATTTGGCTCTAAGTTAAATGAAAATTCCTTTAATAATTTGAAAAAGAAATTAAATATAAAAAATCCCAATAGAACTTTTTTAGAAGAGGATATTCTGAATAAAGGGTACTCTTTAGAGTATATCTCAAGTAAGACAAAAATTTCTTTAAAAAAATTAAAAAATTATTTTAAAGATAATAAATATAAATTAAGCGTACCGGAGATTAAAAAAATATGCAGCTTGATCAACTCCAATCCGTATGATTTTTTAGATAAAACTTTTAAGGAAGATGCCATAGGTAAATACTATTACGATTATAAAGATTCTCTAAAAACAATAAGAAAATTTAAATCATACCAGGTTGCTTCCATTGCAAGCTCACTTCGATCACCTGACTTAACAGGATATTTCTTAAAAGTTAGCAATAGCTCAAAAAAAAATATTTTAGATCTTTTGGATAACAATTGTTCACACTATCTTGTGACAAAAGGAAGTATTTTTATTTTTTTAAAGATTAATAATAAAGTTAAAAAAATTGCGATGAAGGAAGGAGATTCTATTTGGGTTTCTTCATACACAAATCATGGATTTACAGGAAAAGGTGCTTTAATAAAAATTTCTGATGGACAGAATTTTAATTATTTGGAAAAAATAGATCTTTCTAACACATACAACCTAAATAAAACTTTATCTCGAGGCAGAGAAGATAAAGTTAATTGGGGTTATGATGTTAAATAAAAATGATGCCTTTAGCATTTGGTTAATAGGTCCATCTGCAGCTGGAAAAACAACTATTTCAAAACTTTTATATGATAAAATACAATCTAATAAAAATTTAGTTTTAATTGATGGCGACCATGTAAGAAATTTATATGAAAATAATTTAGGCTATGACAAAGTTTCAAGATCTAAAAATACTTATAGATATATAAACTTAATTAATTGGTTGTTAGGTTTTAAAATTTCTTCAATAGCAGCAGTTATAAGCCCTTTTGAAAAAGACAGGCTTGTCTGTAGAGAGAAAATTAAAAACTATTATGAAATTTATTTAAAAAGCCCACGAGAGGAAAGAATCAAAAGAGACACAAAAAAACTCTATTTGCCAGCTTTAAAAGGTGAAAAAAAAAATGTTGTTGATGTAGATATTCCTTTTGAAGAACCAAACAATTGTGACATAGAAATTGACACTGTAAATAAGGATCCAAACTTAATTGTAAAAGAAATCATAGAAAAGATAGATATATAAAATATTATGTGTGGAATATTCGGTGGATATAAAATTACAAAACAAGAAGTTGATAAAGCAATCTTAAAAATCAATAGAGGTAATGATGGAATTACTACAACTGAATTAACAAAAGATGTTGTATTCTCAGCAAGAAGACATTTAGTAAAAAAGTCTGGTAATGATAATTCGAATTTTTCAGATCAACCATACTTTTCATCAAATAAAGAAGTAGCGATAATTTTTAATGGAGAATTTTATAACTTTGATAAATATAAAAAAAGACTAGAAGTTCAAAATATTAAATTTTCATCTATTGGAGACACGGAGGTATTTTTAAAACTTTATGAGAAAGATGGAACTAATTTTTTATATGATCAAGAAATTGATTCTTTGTTTTCTATCGCTATATTTGATAAAATTAAGAATAAGATTACAATTGCTCGTGATTGGCCAGGTAGAATTCCTGTTTATTATTTTTTTGATGGCACAAGGTTTATTTTTTCCAGTGAATTGAAAGCCTTTAGAGATATTAAAGGAATCAGCCTTCAAGACCCAGAAGAATTAGAGCCCGGTCATTATTTAGAATTTGATATAACTAAAAAAAAAATTGAAAAAGTTAGGTTTTTTAAGCCTAGAAATGATCTGATTAAAAGCGAAGATAAAATTTTGAATATTGGTCAAAAGCTTCACAAACTTTTAGACGAGTCATCTAAGAATAGAACTATGGCAGATGTTCCAATTTGCACTATGTTATCTGGGGGTATAGATAGCGTTCTTAGCACATTTTATGTATTTAAAAATCTTGACTTTAAAAATATGGATTACCAGCCAACTTCATATGTTTTTTCTGTAAAGGGATTTAACTCAACAGACGTAGAAAAAGCAAGGATAGCTGCTAATTCATTTAAATCCATTGATTTAAAATTAATTGAAGTACAGGCAGATAAAAAAGATATTGTATTAGATACTCCAAGCATCATTGAAAGTTTTGAAATGAGAAAAATGAAAGCTTTGAGTTTTTACCCTCTACCAATTTATTGGTTCTTGGCTCCACAAATGAAAAAAGATGGTTTCAAAGTTACTATTGGCGGACATGGTGTCGATGAACTTCTAGGAGCATATGATAGCTGGAAAGAATTAAATAAATCACATGAAGTACAAATTCGGTCCTCTAGTAGATTGGCGTTTATAAATAATATTTATAACAACATGCTTAAGAGAGCTTCAATTATTTTTATGAATCGAGGACCCATTGAAGCAAGATTTCCATTTTTAAATCCAAAAGTTTGTGAATTTATGCTTAGTATTGATAAAAAATGGTTACAATTATCACCAGAAAATGCTGAAATTCTTTTAAAGTTACTAGAAAGAAAAAAAACAACAACTCTTAATGAATTACAAAAAACATTAGAAAATTATCTAGATAACCCAACTTCCTTTGACGATGAAAATAATCCTAATAATCGAATAGATATAAAAAAAATATTTTGGAAGTTTCCTCTATTAATTTCAAGTTATTACGCCTCTGAGGATTCTTTTTTAAAATTTGACCAAGTGTTTAACCCTAAATTAAGAGGACAACATGGAGCTGGCGTCACTTCTGTTGAACCAGACATAACTAAAAAGTATTCAAAATTAGGAAATACAGATACAGAAATATTCAAAAAAATGGCAAATAATATTTTTGCTTAAAATAGAAGGTTAAACATGAAAAAAAATAAAATAATTTATGTGCCAATGGGAGCAGACATAATTCATAGTGGTCATTTAAATATTATTAACTTAGCAAAAAAATATGGAAAAATTGTTGTGGGACTTTTCACTGACTCCGCGATTGCAGAATATAAAAGCTTACCTTTAATAGATTATAAGCAAAGATTTGAAATTATGAATAATTTAAAAGGTGTAAGTAAAATAGTAAAACAAGAAACTTGGGATTATTCTAATAATTTAAAAAAAATTAAACCAGATTATTTAATTCACGGAGATGATTGGAAGACAGGCATTCAAAAAAAAACTAGAGAAAAGGTAATAAAGTTATTAAAAAATTGGAACGGAAAGCTTGTTGAAATTCCTTACACTAAACAACCTAATATAATTCAAAGAAAAGAAAATATTAAAAATCTTTTTTTAAATCCAGAAAGTAGAGTTTCAAGATTAAGACGACTTATCGAGTCCAAAGAAATTGTAAGATTTATTGAGAGCCATAACCCTATTACAGGTTTAATGATTGAAAATTTAAAAATTAATCATAAAAATAAATTTAAAGAATTTGATGGGATCTGGTCATCTAGTCTTACAGACTCAGCTTCTCATGGTAAGCCAGACAATCAATCTTTTGAACTTTCTAACAGAATAAGTAACTTAAATAATGTTGCTGAAGTAACAACAAAACCAATACTGTTTGATGCGGACAATGGAGGTAGACCAGAACATTTACCTTATACAGTAAGAAATTTAGAAAGATTGGGTGTGTCCGCAATAGCTATTGAGGATAAAATTGGTTTGAAATCAAACTCTTTATTTAAAGACCAGAGTAAAGCAAATCAAGATAGTATCAAAAATTTTTGCAAAAAAATCAAAATAGCTTGCAACGCGAGACGATCAAAAGACTTTTTAATCGCCGCTAGAATTGAAAGCTTTATTTTAGGAAGAGATTTAAATGATGCTTTAAAAAGAGCTGAAGCTTATTCAAAAGCTGGTGCTGATTTGATTTTGATTCACAGTAAAATTGATAGTCCTAAAGAAATTTTTTCTTTTTCAAAAAAATTTAAAAAATCAAAATTTTTTAAACCACTTATAGCCGTGCCTTCCACATATTCAAAAGTAACTGAAAAACAATTAATTAGAAGTGGGTTTAAAATTGTAATTTACGCTAATCATTTATTAAGAGCATCGTATCCGGCAATGGAAAATACGGCCTTATCAATATTAAAAAATTCTAGATCATATGAAGCTGAAAAAAAAATAATATCCGTTAAAAAAATACTTAATATAATTCCAAAAGAATAAAAACGAATGAGTAGTGTAATTAATAATCTATTAAAAATTTTACAAAAAAATAAAGTTGAATTTTTTACTGGTGTACCTGACAGCGTATTAAAGCCTCTTAGCATCAAGCTCTCTAAAATGAGCAAAAAAAAACACATTATCACTGCAAATGAGGGTGGCGCAGTTTCATTAGCTACTGGTTACAATCTAGCGACTGACAAGATGGCATTAGTATACTTACAAAATTCTGGACTCGGAAACATTATAAATCCAATTACCTCAATGATTCATAAAAATATTTACAGAATACCTATGCTTTTATTCATAGGTTGGAGAGGAGCACCTGGTCTATCAGACGAAGTTCAACATGAGGTACAAGGAAAAATAACGCTAAAACAATTAAAATTATTAAATATTCCGTACAAAATTTTTAGCAAAAAAAATTACTCAAAACAGTTAGTAGAATTAATAAAATTAAGCAAAAAGTACAATCAACCGACTGCGTTTATTTTTAAAAAAAATGATTTAGAAAATACAAATGTAAATAAAAAAAATAATTTTAAAAAAATTAATAGTATTTTAAGATCAGATTTTATTTCTGAACTTATAAAACAAGCTAAATCAAGCAGAATAATTGCTACTACGGGTTTCACATCAAGAGAACTATTTCAAATACGAAAAAATAATAAATTAATAAATAGCAAAGATTTTTACATGGTAGGTGCTATGGGCCATTCTTCAATGGTTGCTCTAGGATACTCACTAAAATCAAAAAAAAAAATTATATGTTTGGATGGAGATGGATCATTTTTAATGCATCTGGGTTCAAGTGTAATTACAGCAAATTATTCTAATAAAAACTTCAAATATATTTTATTAAATAATAGTTGCCACGAGTCTGTTGGAGGACAGCCTACATCTATAGGCAAAGTTAATCTAAATAAATTTGTTAATTCTATTGGTTATGAAAAATATTTTTCTTTAGATAAAAAAAAAAATATCAAAAAAACAATTAACAAATTTATGAAAAGCAAGAAGCTTTCATTTTTAAATGTAAAAATTCAAAAGGGAACAATGAAAAATTTATTACGAATAAAGGATTTAATGCAGGTAAAATCAAATTTTAAAATATGAAAAATAACGAATATATAGGAAAAAATTCTTTAGATAATATTAAATTTTTAATAAAAGAAAAAAATTATAAAAAAGTAATCATATTTGCAGGAAAACAGTCTTTCAAATTATCTGGAGCAGAGGAATCTATTAAATCGGTTTTGTCTAACATAGATTTTAATGTTTTTTATAAATCTAAAAATTTTCCAGATCTATTGGATTTAAAAAGTTTTATAAAAAACATCAATACTTTTAAACCTGATCTTATTATTGCAATTGGAGGCGGTGCAGTACTAGATTTAGCTAAAATATCAAACTGTTTCTATGAAAATATTGCAGTTGAACAAAGTATTAAAAATTCTAATTATAAATTAAAAAAATTTTGTCCACTAATTGCTGTACCTACTACGGCTGGGTCTGGAGCTGAAGCAACAAGTAATGCAGTAATTTATGTAAATAAAGTCAAATTTTCAATTGAAGGACCTCTCATTAAACCAGATTACATTTTAATTGATCCAAGCTTAATTCTTTCCACACCCAAAGAAATAGCTGCCGCCGCAGGAATGGATGCTATCGCTCAATCTATTGAGTCTTTAATATCTAAGAAGTCTACTGCAGAAAGCGTTGAATATTCAATAAAATCATTAGAATATTTATTAGGAGCATATGAAACTCATATCAAAAAAAATAATTTTGAATCCTCTTATAAAATGTCAATCGGAGCTTTAAATGCTGGAAAGGCAATAAACATATCTAAAACTACCGCACCTCATGCAGTGTCTTACCCATTTACCTCGCACCATGGCATTAGTCACGGCCACGCAGTATTATTAACTTTACCAGATTTCTTATTATTCAATTTTAAAAATTTAGAACATTCCAAGACTAGTTTTAGTTTAAAAAATAGGTTTGATATAATTTTTAAGTCTTTTAATGTAGATAGTATTTTTAATTTAGAAGAAAGAATTAAGTTTTTAGCAAAAAATGTTGGATTAGAGACTAATTTTAGTAAATTAAAAATTACTCATAAATCTCAAATAAGCAATATATTAAGTCATATTAATAAACAAAGATTAGCTAATAATCCTGTTGATTTAGAAATTGATAATATTGAGAAAATTCTTCTCTCTAAACTTTAAAAACCCCCATATATAGTGAAAAATCCTCCATATTTACTAAAAGATTAGTAAATATGTTCATAAATTGAACACATTGAAGTATATTGTTCAATATATGAACATGAAGAATGAATCAGACAATTTAAACGTTTTAAGAATAATTAAAAAAAAACCAAAAATCACTCAAAGAGAAATGGCTAATGATTTGGGTCTAAGCCTAGGTAAATTGAATTATGTTTTAAAATCCCTGAAAAATAAAGGTCATATTAAAATCAATAACTTTAAGAATAATAAAAATAAAATAAATTACTTATATCTTCTCACGCCTTCTGGAATATCAAAAAAAACAAAATTAACTATAAATTTTATGAAGATTAAAATGCAGGAATTTGATGATTTAAAAAAAGAGTTGAAAAATGAAGATAAAGAAAAAAATAATTAAGATATGTGGGTAATAGCTAAATATAAATCTTTTGAACTAGAAATATTGAAAAAAAACATGTCTAAAATAGTTGGCAGGGAAATAAAATTTTATTCACCAAAAATCAGAATTAAAAAATTAAATAATAAAAATAAATCTATAGAAATAAAAAAAAATATTCTAGAAGATTATATTTTTTTCTTCGACAATTCTTTTAAAGATGAAAAATTTATAAAATCTTTGAATAACACTAAGGGATTAAAATATTTTCTTGATAATTATAAACAAACACAAAAAGAGATTAAAAATTTTATCGACAATTGTCTTAAAAATGAAATTGATGGATATTTAAATCAAAATTTTTTTAATCAAGCTTTAAAAAATAGAGCAATATTTGTTTCAGGACCTTTATCTGGAATGATTTTTGATATAATAAAAATACAAGGAAAAAAAATTAAAGCTTTAATGGGAAATTTTGAAACTACGATAAATGATCACAAGGATTATTTGTATAAGCCCTTGTAAAAAAGATTATGGAAAACAGTAAAATTTTTATAAAAGCGTATTTCGCTGAGTGCGGAGCATTGGTTAAATGTTAAAAATTACAAAATTTTTTTCTAATAATAAAAAATTCATACTGGATCAATCTGGCAAATCCCCAGCATTTTTCTTAAGACATAAAAACGTTAAGATTAATAATATCTTTTTTAATAATTTAATAAAATTTTCAAAGTTAAACAAAAATGTAAATTGTAGGATTTGTTTACATCAGTCTAAAAATGAAAAATTACACAGTATGATAGTGCTTATTAACTCAAAAAATGACTTTAACATACACAGGCATTTAGAAACACCAGAAATGTACCAATTGATTAAGGGAACAATTAAAATAAATATATTCAATAATAAGAAAAATAAAGTTAAAACAATCATAATGAAAAAAAAAAATGAGATATTTTCAGTAAATAAAAATCAGTACCATATAGTCATTCCTGAAACGAGATATGCAATATTTCATGAAACAAAATTTCGTATTTATGATAAAAAAAAATAAATCTAAAGATATTCTCATTACAGGAGGAGCAGGTTACGTAGGCTCCGCGTTGGTGCCTGCATTATTAAAAAAAGGTCATCGTGTAACAATTTTGGATTTAATGATGTACGGAAAGAATTTCTTCAAAAAAAATAAAAAATTAAAATTAGTAAAAGGAGATATTAGAGATACTAAAAAACTAGAAAAATTACTAATTAATCAGGATATCGTTATTCATTTAGCTTGCATATCAAATGATCCTAGTTTTGAATTAAACCCAAAATTGGGAAAGTCTATTAACTTAGATGCTTTTGAGCCATTAGTTAAAATAGCCAAAAAAAAAGGAGTTAAAAGATTTATTTATGCATCCTCGTCCTCAGTTTATGGAATCAAAAAAGTAAAAAACGTGACAGAAGATATGAAACTTAAACCACTTACTGATTATTCAAAATATAAAGCAAAATGTGAAACAATTTTAAATAGATATGGATCTAAAGAATTTATAGTCACAACTGTTAGGCCCGCAACAGTTTGTGGATATGGACCAAGGCAAAGACTTGATGTAGTGGTAAATATTTTAAGCAATTTAGCGTTTCATAAAAGAAAAATTACTGTATTTGGCGGTGATCAATTACGACCCAACATTCATATAAAAGATATGGTGAATGTTTATATCAAACTTATAAATTCTTCGAGAGAAAAAATTAACTTTCAAATATTCAACGCAGGTGGAAAAAATCAAACAGTAATGCAACTTGCTAAAGATGTTAAAAAAGTAATGGGAAAAGATGTAAAAATTTTGAAAATGCAAACTAATGACAAGCGTTCTTATCACATTTCTTCTAAAAAAATATTTAAAGTTTTAGGATTTAAAACAAAACACAGTGTAAAAAATGCAGCGAGAGATTTAAAAAAAGCTTTCCTAAAAAATTTATTTATTACGCCGTTATCAAATAAAAAATACTTTAATATTAAAATGATGCAATCAATCAACCTTAAATAAAAATTGAATGAAAATAGATTTTAACAAATTAAAAGAAAAATCAGTAAAGCTAAGGAAAGATACTTTCCAGGCATTTATAGAAAAAGGTGAGGCTCATCTTGGAGGTAGTTTTTCAATGATAGAATCTCTAATAACACTTTATGAAGTTATTATGAGTAAAAATGATAAATTTATTTTAAGTAAGGCTCACGCTTCTTTTCCGTTGTGTTTACTTCTTCAAGAGAAAGGATTTAACCCTAAACTTACAACACATCTCGAAATTGATAGTAAGAACGGAATACATTGTACTACTGGAAGTTTAGGTCATGGATTACCTATTGCAACTGGAATGGCTTTGGCGAGAAAAAAACAAAAAATTAAAGGTAAAATTTACGTAATGATAAGTGATGGGGAGTGTCAAGAAGGAACCACATGGGAAAGTTTTTTAATTGCCTCAAAGCATAAATTAGACAATCTTGTTTTAATAATTGATTATAATAAAATTCAAGCTCTTTCACATATTAATGATGTTTTACCACTTTCAGATTTAGGTAAAAAGTTAAAAGCTTTCAACTGGCATTGCATAGATGTCAAAAATGGTCACTCATTTAAATCTCTAGTAAAAAACTTTAAAAAAAAAATAAAAAAAAACAAACCAACAGTTCTGATAATTAATACAATAAAAGGTAAAGGTATTAAGGAGTTTGAAAATGATCCAGTATGGCACGCAAGACAATTAAAAGGGAAAGAAATAGAGGTTGGAAAGAAAAGGCTGGGAATTAAATGAGGAGAAGGTTTGGAAAATTAATTAACGAACTAGCAAAAAAAGATAATAAAATTGTACTTATTGTGGGTGATATTGGATACGGAATTTTTGATGACTTTAGAGAATCACATCCCAAGAAATTTTTTAATCTTGGTATTTGTGAACAAAGTATTATAGGTGTAGCATCTGGAATGGCATTAGAAGGATTGAAACCATGGGTGTACACTATCACACCTTTTTTAATAGAAAGACCTTTTGAACAAATAAAACTTGATATAGATCAACAAAATACAAACGTTAAATTAGTTGGTTTTGCAGATTATCCTGAGCTTGGGCCAACACACGCTGAACTTAATGGAAAAAAATTGATGGAGTTATTTAAGAACGTAGATTCTTTTTTCCCTAATAATAGTGAAGAAACTGAGCACGCGGTTATGGATAGTTACAATAAAATAGGCCCATCTTTCATTAGTCTAAAAGCAGACAAACAGATAGGAAAAAAATGGTGAATTTTCTGGATAAATCAGAAGAAAAAATTTCAAAAGAATTTTTACAGAACGGCTATATAATCAAAAAAATAGATGATTTAAGCTCTTTAAATTGGATTAAGAAAACTTTTAGCAAGATTTTACAAACAAAAAGAAATTTTAAAAATATCTCCCAAGATCAAGCACTTGATGAAACACACAATCATTTAAATAAAAAAGATTTAAATAAATTTAGATTAGATATAATTAACAAATTAAATCTCAAAAAAGAGTTAAGAAAAAAATATTTTAATTGTGCAAAATCATATTTAGAGTTAATTGTTGGCAACGAATTAGTTATGCAAAAAAAAATAAATTTAAGCATACAACTTCCTAAGGACAATTCTTCCCTATTAGACGTGCATGCCGATGTATGGTCAGGTGACTCGCCTTATGAAGCCGTAGCTTGGATTCCTTTAGTCAACTGTTTTAAAACAAAAAGCATGTATATATTACCTTTTTCGAAATATAAAAAATATGAAAAAAAACTTTTTAGTAAAAAAATAAAAAATAGCAAAAACTTATTTAACAAAATTAAAAAAGATCTCAAGTGGCTTAATGTAAAATACGGGGAACTAATAATATTTAATCAATGCTTACCTCATGGAAACGTAGTTAATAAGACTAATGAAACAAGATGGTCAATGAACTGTAGATTTAAAAGTGTTTATAGTCCTTATGCAGATAAAAAAATCGGAGAGTTTTTTGAACCAATATCTCTAAAACCAATTTCAAAAGCAGCAATAAAATATAATTTTCCAGAAATAAAAAAGTGATCGCAAAAGGCTATATATCAAGCAGGAGTTTTATGGGAGAAAGAGTTCCTCAATCTGTCCAAAACTTAGTATTACGTAATTTTTGCAAAAATAACAATTTAATATTTGAATTAAGTTCGACTGAGTATGCTATGACCGAAAGTTATTATATTTTAAATCAGCTGTTAGTAAACAAAAAATACAAATGTATAATCTTTTATAGCCTTTTTCAATTGCCAGAAAATAATAACCTGAGAGAAAAAATTTTAAAGAAATTTTTAAGAAAAAAAAAAAAATTAATTTTTGCTCTGGAAGGCATTATAATAGATAAAACTAATAATATTGAAGATATAGAAAACATTTGGCATGTAAAAAAAATTTCTAAATTATGTTTATCTACTCAAGAAATTAGAAAAAAATTATATCATGAGTAAAATAATTTCATCAGAAGATCTATCTAAAAAAATAGAATTTTTAAAAAAAAAAAATAAAAAAATAGTATTATGTCATGGTGTGTTCGACATAATTCATGCTGGACATATTTCTCATTTTAAATCTGCTAAAAAATTTGGGGATATATTAATTATATCAGTTACAATAGATAAATTTGTGAATAAAGGATTTAACCGCCCAATGTTCGACTTAAGTAATAGAAAAAAAATTCTATCAGAATTAAATATTGTCGATTATGTTTGTGAAAGCAATTCTCAAGATGCAATATCTATTATTGAAAAAATTAAGCCAAATATTTACTGTAAAGGTCCAGACTATAAAAATTTTAATCATGATATTACTAATAAGATTAAGCAAGAAATTAAAATTTTAAGAAAATTTGGTGGAAAGTTTAAAGTTACAGAAGATCAAACTTATAGCTCAAGCAAAATTATTAATATGCTTAATAAAGGTGCTACTTTAAATGAAAAATTTTTACTTAAGATTAATAAAAATTTTACAAAAGAAAAAATAAATAAAGCAATCGAATCATTTAACAACTTAAAAGTATTAGTGATAGGTGAGAGTATATTAGATGAATATACTTATTGCGAAACTCTTGGAAAATCAGGAAAAGAACCAGTACTTACGATGAAACCAATAAATACAGAAAGATACTTAGGAGGCAGTTTGGCTATTTGTAATCATTTATCAAGTTTTTGTAAAAAAGTCAGCTTAGTAAGTTATCTTGGTGAAGATGGAGATGGTGAGGCCTTTATTAAAAGAAAATTGAGTAAAAAAGTAAAACCATCATTCATAAGAAAAAAAAATTCTCCTACAATTTTAAAAAAAAGGTTTATTGAAAGCATCGATAATGTCAAAACTTTGGGTCTTTATTCACTAAATGATGCTCAATTAAATAGAAAAAATGAAAATGAATTATATAAAACAATTAAAAAACAAATTCCTTCAAATGACTTAATAATAGTTTGTGATTATGGACACGGCTTAATAAGTAAAAAGATTGCAAATCTAATTATTAAATCTGGTAAATTTTACACTTATAATTCACAAATAAATTCAAGTAATTTTAGTCATCACACATTGGATAAATTTACTAATATGAAAGGTCTAGTGATAAATGCAAATGAATTAAAGCATGAATTTAGGGATAATAATTCTTCAATAATTTCATTAGGTAAAAAAATTCAAAAAAAATTAAAAACAAAAAAAATCATTATAACTCAAGGAAAAGACGGGGTAATTTTAATTAATAGAAATAAAGTTTTTCATGCTCCAGCTTTTACAAAAAATGTTGTAGATAAAATTGGTGCTGGCGATGCAATGTTGGCATTGGCTTCTCTTTGTTTTAAAAGAAATCTTGATGAATTATTGACATTGTATCTAGGTTCATTAGCTGCGGCACATGTGGTAGAGTCTATGTCTAATAGCTCTCCTATTGATAAAAACAAAATATTAAAAATTATTTCTCACCAACTTTCAAATTGATACCAAAAGAGTTTAAAAAAATTAAAACATTAGTTTTGCTTGCAGGTCCAGGCAGCGGTAGCAAAGTTTTTCAAAGTTTTATTGATGGTCATCATCAAGTTTTGATGACACCAGGTTATATTCTTATGTACTTTTATCCACATTGGAACAAACATCTAAGACATTATGAAAATTGGACTCAACTTATTAAACATTTTTTAAAACTTCATCCTTCGATTATAGATGCCAGTAAATTAAAAGGAGGGGACTACCTATATAATTTAGGAAAAAAAAAAAATAAAAATATTAAAATTAAAAAAAAAATTTTTATAAAAAAAATAAATAATTATTTAAAAGGTGAGGAGATCAATTCAAAAAATTTCTTTTTAGCTTTACATTTAGCTTATGCAAGTTGTTTAGGAGAGAATCTGAAGTTAAAAAAAATCTTAATTTACCACATGCATGTTTGCTGGTACATGAAGAATTTTTATCGAGATTTCAAAGATGCTAAAACTATAACTATGCTGAGAGAACTTAAAAGCAATATTCCAAAAAGAATTCCTGCACTTGAAAAACCTAATGAGATGCATTTAAATAAAACTGATGCAATTTTTTTTAAAACGAGATCCTATAAAAATATTATATTTGAGGATTTTTTTTCATTAGATTATTTAAAAAGATTTCAAGATAGATCTCATAGAGTTGTTAAACACGAAGATCTAATAACACGAAAAAAGAATATAATGAAAAAATTTTGTGAATATGCCAGTATTTCGTACTCAAAGTCTTTACTTAATAGCACAATAAATAATCTTACTTGGAATTACAAACATGACAATAAAGTTGAATTAAAAAATGGAGTAGCAAAAGATATAGTTTATTATAATAAAAAAAACTTCTTTTACCATGAATTATTTTGGTTAAACAATTTAATAAAAAAATTTAATAAAAAGTATTTATACAAAACAAATAAAGAGAAGTTCACAGCATTTAAATTAAATATATTTCTAAGTTTTTTTTTCATTTTTTTGCCTTCAAAAAAAGAACTTAATCTTTTTACAAACTTTTTTACTTTTAAATTTATGAAATCTTATATGAAAGCATTATATTTGGAGGTATTTAAAATTAAATTGAAACTATATGAGAAAAATGCGTTTTATTTTTTCAAATGGTCTAATAAAAATTATCCTTTCAATTTAATAAATTTTCTTAATATACGACTAAATCAAAAAACAAACGTTATATGGATTTTTTTTTATATTTTATTGAAATTACTTATATTTGTATTTATACCAGTTGTTATAATTGTAGAATATTTTTTAAGAATAGTTTTTTGTTTAATGGTTTATTTTAAAAATATTTTAGGTTTAAGATTTTTTCCAAAAAAATTATAATGTAAATATGAAAAAAAATACCAAAATCACTAATTTTTTATACAAAAGAAAGAAAAGTCTCAAATTAGGTATGCGAACCTCAATGGCTTACGAGTCTGATCCTGTAAGGCTGGTATTTACATTAAGTCGATATAAATTTGTTGCAAAAATGTTTGATGGTTTCGACTCAGTACTAGAAGTTGGTGCAGGTGATGGATTTAAAAGCCCGATTGTTCAACAGTTTTGTAATAAATTAACAATTAGTGATATTGAAACCCAAAATAAAGATGATTTTGACGAAATTAATTTCACAAAAACAACATTTATTATTCATAATTTCATTAATTATAAATTAAAAAAAAAATTTGATGGAATATATTCATTAGATGTTTTGGAACATATTCAAAAAAAAGATGAAAAAAAATTCATAAAAAATATTTGTAATAGTTTAAAAAAAACTGGAACTTTGATTATAGGAATGCCTACTTTAGAAAGTCAAATTTATGCTTCAAAATGGTCTAAGGCAGGCCACGTAAATTGTAAGACGAAAAATGAATTAAAAAATTTTTTAAGTTCTTATTTTAACAATATTTATATGTTTTCTATGAACGATGAAATGGTTCACACCGGATATGATGCCATGAGTCATTATATTTTTGCTTTAGCATGTAATAAAAAGTAAAAACTCAAATAGATCATTTTAATAGAAATTTATGAGAAAAAGAAAATTTTTTGTCAGTAAACTTCATCATTCGTCAAAAAGAAATTATTTAAAAAGAATGATAAATCAAAAAGTAAAAGGAATGAAGATAGCAAGTAAGTACGGTTATGACTATTGGGACGGCAAAAGACCTTATGGTTATGGTGGCTATAAGTATATACCCGGAAGATGGCGTGAAGTTGCAAAAAAACTTATCAGAAACTATTCATTAAATAATAATTCTCAAATATTAGATATAGGTTGTGGTAAAGCATTTTTATTACATGAGATAAAATTAATCTTACCAGATATTAAAATCTATGGATTTGATATTTCAAGTTATGCAATTTCAAAATCAAAAAATACTGTCAAAAAAAATTTGTTTGTTTACAACGCTAGTAAAAAGTTTCCCTTCAAAAATAAAAAGTTTGATTTAGCTATTTCTTTAGCGACATTACACAATCTAAACATTGATGGATTGTTTAGCAGTATTAAAGAAATTGAAAGAGTTGCTAAAAAAAAATATATAATGGTAGAAAGTTACAATAATTATCAAGAATTATTTAATTTACAATGCTGGGCATTAACTTGTAGATCTTTTTTTTCAATTAAGGATTGGAAATGGATTTTTAAAACAAATAAATACAATGGAGATTTTGAATTTATTTGTTTCAAGTAATAATGCTTAAACCTTACAACATAAATATAAAAATAAAATTCCTTTTGAGGTATTTTTGTGTAATCATTTTTTTACCAATAACTATACTTACTGCCCTTTTGATCAAACTACTTAGACCTTTCATATTGATACGATGGTCACAATTGCATAACACTAGAATAGGTCACTTTGCTACTAATGTTGAAATTTACCTTTTAAAAAAAAATTTTGGAATTGATATGCCAGACAAAAATTATATAGATTTTTTTTTTAATCCTGGGCTAGAAAGTTGCAACAAACAACTTGAAAAAATGTGGAATAGTAAACTGAAAATTATTCCTTGGTTTATAATTTTTCCATTAGAATTTTTACGAAGAAAAAATATACTATTTAAAGAAGAAAACTCTTTTAAAACAAATACAATAGATAGACATAATTTACTTGATAGGAGTAAACCAATTTTATCCCTTTCTTTAAATGAAAAAAAAAAGGGCTATAATTTTTTAAAAAAAATTGGATTACCAGATGACTGTAAGTTTGTGTGCTTACAAGTTAGAGATGAGCTTTACTTAGATAGAAAAAAATTCCATTATCATGATCACAGAAATTGTGATGTAGAAAATTTTAAATTAGCTTGTAAATTTCTAGCCAATGAAAACATCTTTGTATTTAGAATGGGAAGTAGAGTGAAAAAAAAAATAAGTTATGGCAGCTCTAAAATAATAGATTATGCAACTAATGGAATGAGAACAGATTTTTTAGACATTTTTTTGGGATCCGAATGCTTATTTTGGATAACAACGGGTTCTGGGATAGACAACATGTCAAAACTATTTAGAAAACCAATTTTATATACTAACCAGGTGCCAATTGGAAGAATAACAACTTTTCAAAAAACAGCTTTAATTATTTTCAAACATTTTTTTAATAAAAAAACAAAAGAAAAACTAAACATGGACACTTTAAAAAAGCAAAATTTATGTTTTTTTATAAAAAAAGATGAATTAGATGCCAAAGACGTAATAGCCATTGAAAATAAAGCAAAAGAAATTGAGACTGTTACTAAAGAAATGCTATTGAGAGTAAAAGATAATTTTTGGGAAACATGGGATGAAACCAAATCTAAACAAATAAAATTTTGGGACAAATTTCCTTACGATAACAATCTTCATGGAAAAATAACTGCAAATATTGGAAAGGAATTTTTAATTAAAAATAATAATTTTTATAACTAAATGAAAAATCGTAAGTGTATAACTTGTAAAAAAAAATCTAAAAAATTTATATTTTCCAGGCTCAAATTTTAAAATTAAACCAAGTTTAGAAATTATGAAAAATAAAGTAGATCTCTGTTTTTGGCCTTTAAATATTTCCAAAGAAAAAAAAATTAAAGATAAATTAAAAAAATATAATAATAAAATTAAATTTTATTCTATTTCTTCTGACAGCAAATATACTTTTTAAAATAAAATGATGATATTAAATTCTATTAAAATTTTACAAAAAGAAATATTTCATAAATTTTTTGGAAAATTTATCTATCTAATAGCCTTAATAATTATTGAAGGAATAATTTTATCATCTTCAGTTTTAACGATAATTCCTATTGCAGATTTTTTGATTGATCCTAATTTAGAAAGCCCAAGCAAGGTAACAAAATATTTTATTAAATTACTTGAACACTTTAATTTAGAAATAAATTTTATTTATTTAATATCACTTTTTATCACATCAAACTTATTAAGATCATTTTTTGGAATTTATATTGGATTTATGATTTTAAGAATAAAATATAATATTGTGCAATCCTTAACCTTAGAGTTAATCAAGGATATTTTTGATGCAAGATGGAATTTTTTTAATAATTTAGGTGCCGGAAAATTACTTAATACTTTAAAAACTGAGTTAGCTAGAGTTGGAGATGCGGCAGGTTCTTTTGGAAATTTAGTGGCCAGTTATTTTCAATTTTCTGTATATTTAATTATTCCACTGTATCTTGATTATAAGCTTACTTTATTGGTTATATTGTTTATTCTAATTCTTTGTTTGCCTTTATTACTATTAAATCAAATAAGTAATAAGTACGGCAAAGAAAACACTGCTACTTCTAATAAAATAACCTCAGTAATGAACGAAACTGTGCAAGCAGCTAAAATGATTTTATTCTCAGGAGATAATAAGTTTCCACTTAATAAAAATAAAAAAGCATTATTAGATCACATTAAAGTTACAATTAAGTATCAAGTTTTATCTCAAACTTTAGGTCACTTATTCAAACCTTTATCAATAATTGCAGTAATATTAGCCATTAGTTTAATCTCTGGAAATATATCTCAACTTCCAGAGTATGCAGCAATTTTTTGGAGTTTGTATGCAGCTCTCCCCTTGGTAACAAAAATTTTACAATCTTATTTAGCTTTAAGCAATTACTCTCCAAGTTATGATCAATTATTAGATTTAAGAAAAAAAGCACAGGAAAACAAAGAAAATTTTGGAACAAAAATTTTTAAAAAGTTGAATAAAAAAATTATATTATCAAATATAAATTTTGATTATGATAATAAAAAAATATTAAACAATTGTAACTTGTCTATTGATACTAATACGGTTACTTTAATTTCTGGTAAATCTGGTAGTGGTAAATCTACATTAGTTGATTTAATTACAGGATTGCAAAAACCATCATCTGGCGAAATATATTTTGATAGTGTCAATTTAGAAGAGTTAGATTTACAAAATTTAAGAAAAAGAATTAGCGTGGTAAACCAAGATCCTTTTCTATTTTATGACACAATAAGAAATAATGTTGCATGGGCTGAGGAAGAGATAAGTGATGAAAAAATAAATGAAGCACTTCAACTAGCTAATGCTTTTCAATTTGTCGAAAAATTGCCTAACAAAATTAACACCTTGGTTGGTGAAAGAGGCATGGAATTATCAGGCGGAGAAAGACAGAGAATAGTTTTGGCAAGAGCATTAATTAGAAAGCCTTCAATATTAATTTTAGATGAGGCTACCAATTCTTTAGATGAACATTCTGAAAATATGGTAAAAGATACTATTAAAAAAATATCAAAAAATACAACAGTTATTATTATAGCGCACATGTCTAAATTAAAAGAAATATCTGATAAAAAATATTTATTAGTAGATCAAAAAATATATGAGGAAAATAATTAACATGAAGAAGAAAAAAACTATATGTTTTGATATCGATAACGTTATTTGCTTAACTAAAAACTCAAATTATAAAAAATCTTTGCCAATAAAGAGTGCAATAAAAAAAATAAATGAGCTATTTAATAAAGGTCATAAAATAATTTTATTCACTGCTAGATTTATGGGTAGAACCCAACAAAATAAAAAAAAATCTCATAAATTAGGGTATAATTTAACAAAAAAGCAATTGAGTATTTGGGGCGTAAAGTACAATAAGTTAATTATGGGAAAACCTTCCTATGATTTAATCATCGATGATTTATCAATTTATTTTAAAAAAAATTGGTATAAAGATATAGATCGAAAACTTTAAATTATGAAAGAAGATATTAAAATATATAAAGATAAACTTTTTAAAACATTAAACGATGAAAAACTTTATGTTCAAATTGAAAAATTATTTAATGATATTTTTGAATGCTGGAAAAACAAAAGACACGTATATATTTGTGGCAATGGAGGAAGCGCAGGTAATGCAATTCATATTGCTAACGACTATATATATGGAGCAGGAATAACCAATAAAGCTGGAATTAGAATTGAAGCGTTAAGCTCCAACTCAGCTGTATTAACATGTTTAGCAAATGATTTAGGTTATGAAAATATTTATTCTGAGCAATTAAAAGTAAAAGGTAATGAAGGTGATTTATTAATAATATTATCAGGTAGTGGTAATTCAAAAAATGTTGTCAAAGCACTTGAAGTTGGAAATAGTTTAAAAATGAAAACTTTCTCTATTTTAGGATTTGATGGCGGTAAATGTCTTTCACTATCAAATAATTCAATACATTTTCAAATTAATGATATGCAGATATCTGAAGATCTACAATTAGTTGTTATGCATATGATAATGAAAAAATTAAGTAAAATTAAAATATAGTTAAAAAATTGAAAAAAAAATTATTAATTTTTGGAGGAGAAGGCTATATCGGTAGAGTAGTTCAGGATGAATTAAATCTTAAAAATTATAAGTGTGTATCTTTTGATAATTTGATTTATGAAAAAAATAAAAAAAATTATCTAAAAAAAAATAAAAATCGTCAAATTGTTTTTGGCAATATTAAAGATGTGCAGAAAATTGAAAAATTATTAAAAGATTTTGATTTTGTTCTAATATTAGCCGGTTTGGTTGGAGATCCTATTACAAAAAGCTATCCTTTGTTATCAAAAAAAATTAATGAAAATTATATAAAAAAATTAATTAATACCTGTCTAACAAGCAAAATAGAGAGATTAATCTTTGTTTCTACCTGCTCAAATTATGGTATTTCAAAAAATAATACGAGATTAAAAGAAAATGCACCTCTTAGACCAATATCTCTTTACGCAAAATCAAAAGTGAAAATTGAAAAATTTATTCTCTCTAAGAAATATAAAACACGGAAAATATGCACCATTTTACGTTTTGCTACAGCTTTTGGAAGTTCACCAAGAATGAGATTTGATTTAACATTAAATGAATTTGTTAAGACAATGTTTAATAATAAAATTTTAGAAATATACGATAAAGATACCTGGAGACCATATTGCCATGTAAAAGATTTTGCAAAAATTATTGATAAAGTATTTAAAGCGGCTAAAAGAAAAGTTTTTTTTGAAGTATTTAATGCGGGATCTAGTAAAAATAACTTTACAAAATTAATGATAGTACAAAAGATTAAAAAATTTTTTAAAAATAGGAAGAAAATAAAATTTGTAGATAATTCAAAAGATATGAGGAATTACGAAGTAAATTTTGATAAAATTAGACGTAAGCTTAATTTCATTTCTAATTGGACACTAGAAAAAGGCATTAAAGAAATAGCTATAAAATTGACAAAACAAAAATATCCAAAAAGCAGTAATGGAAATTATAAAATTTATAATTAGGAACAATTGAAAAAAATTCGAATAATTCCAAGACTTGATATAAAAGGTTCGAATTTAGTCAAAGGAATTAATTTAGAGGGTTTGCGTGTAATTGGTGATCCTGCTGAATATGCAAAAAAATACTACGATCATGGTGCTGATGAAATTTATTATTGGGACACTGTTGCGAGTCTTTATGGTAGAAATAATTTAAAAGATATTGTTACAAAAACAGCAAAGAATATATCAATTCCTTTATTGGTTGGTGGTGGCTTAAGATCAATAGATGACATAAAAACTATTTTAAATGCAGGCGCTGATAAAGTTGCTATTAATACAGCTGCGGTTTCAGATCCTGGGTTTATTAAAAAAGCAGTAAGTTATTTTGGTGCTTCTACAATTCTTCTGTCGATAGATTATAAAATGTGGCCTAATGATTCATTCAAAAAAAATATTAATAAAACTGTCAGTCATTCTGATCTAAAAGATGTTTCAAAATGGAAAAATCATTATCAAGTTTATACTGAAAACGGCAGGCAGCAGACAGGATTAGATGCATTTGAATGGGCAATTGAAGCAGAAAAGCTTGGAATTGGAGAAATTATTTTAACATCAATAGATAAAGAGGGAATTCAAAAAGGTTTTGAAATTGATTTAAGTAAAAAAATTTCAGAGAAAGTAAACATCCCAATTATTATTAGCGGTGGATGTGGTAAAATCTCTGATATTTATGATTTAGGGAAACATGCAAATTATGAGGCTGTTTCGATTGCGTCAGCTCTACATTATAATAAATTTTCTATAAAAGAATTAAAAGAATATCTTTCCAAAAAAAACTATGAGGTAATTTTTCATGACTAAAAAAATTACAATAGTAGATTATAAATGTGGAAATATTTTTAGTTTAAAAAATATTTTAAAAAAACTTGATTACGATACAGATATAACAGATGATCCAGAAAAAATAATTAAAGCATCTAAGGTTATTTTACCAGGTGTAGGCTCTTTTCCAACCGGGATCAATAATTTAAAAAAAAAAAATATAGATCAAGCCTTAAAAATTTTTTTATCAAAAGGAAATTATTTGATGGGAATTTGCTTAGGAATGCAGTTATTGTTATCGAAAAGCTATGAATTTGAGGAAAACAATGGACTTGGAATAATAGATGGAGAGGTCACTAAGTTAAAAAATGATGATATTATTCAGATTAAAGTTCCACATGTTGGCTGGAGTAAAGTAAAAGTTTCTTCAGAAAATCATAGTAAAAATAAAATCTTAAATGATATAAAAAATCAAAGTTACTTTTATTATATTCATTCATTTAAAGCAGAAACAAAAAATCCTGCAGAAACAATAGCTTTTACTTCATATGGAGTTAATAACTTCTCATCTATTATTGAGAAGGATAATGTTGTAGGGTGTCAGTTCCATCCGGAAAAAAGTGGAATTAAAGGTGAGTCATTAATAAAAAATTTTTTAAAACTTTAGAAAGGACTAAAATGACAATTATAACAGACGAAGCAAAAAATAAGATCAAATTAAATATTCAAAAGTTTTATAAATTACCAAATGAGATTAAACACTGTAAACTATGTGTTACTTCTAATCAAAGACCTAGAATAACTTTCGACAAAAACGGCGTTTGTAGTGCCTGCAACTTCGCATTAAAAAAACACACAGTAACTGATTGGAAAAAAAGAGAGGAAGAATTATTAATTTTATTAGACAGGCATAGAAGTAAAAATGGATATTGGGATGTAGTTGTTCCGTGCAGTGGTGGAAAAGATAGCGTGTATGTTGCACACATACTTAAAAGTAAATACAATATGAAACCTTTAACAGTTACGTGGGCCCCAATGATTTATACAGATGTTGGGAGAAGAAACCTTCAACATATGATTGATTCAGGTATTGATAATATTACTGGTACTCCAGATGGAAAGACTCACAGAACTTTAACAAAACTTTCTTTTGAAATGATTGGAGATGTTTTCCAACCATTTATATATGGTCAAAAAAGTTTTCCAATGCAAGTTGCAATTAATTATGGAATTCCATTAGTGATGTTTGGGGAAAATGGTGAAGTAGAATACGGAGGTGACTTAAAAAATGCTGAGGTTCCATCACATAACGTAAGTGATGATATGATAAAACATTACTTTTCAGGAATACTACCAGATGATTTTATAAAATATGGTATTCAAAAAAAAAATTTAACATTTTATTACCCACCTAAAGAAGAGGAAGCAAAAAAAGCTGGTTTAGAAAATCATTTTTTTAGCTATTATAAAAAATGGGTGCCTCAAGAAAATTATTATTATTCTGTAGAAAATTGTGGTTTCGAATGTGAGCCAGACGGTAGATCTGAAGGGACTTATTCTAAATATGCAAGCTTAGATGATAGGATCGCAGGATATCACAACTATCTTGCGTGGATAAAATTTGGTCATGGAAGAGCTACTTCGGACGCAGCTCATGAGATAAGAGACAAGCATATCACAAGAGAAGAAGGAGTTGCTTTGGTAAAAAAATACGATGGCGAGCTACCAAAGAAACATTTTAAAGAATTTTTAAATTATGTGGATTTAAATGAGGAAGAATTTTTTCAAATAGTTGAGAGATTCAGAGCAGAACACCTCTGGAAAATGGATGGAAATAAATGGGTTTTAAAAGAACCAGTTTGGAAATAGACGCTATTATTTTAGCAAGAAGAAACTCGAAACGACTTAAAAACAAACATCATTTGAGTATTAACGGAAAAAAAATGATTAGTTATACTTTTGAGAGCGTTATAAAATCGAAGCTTATTAAAAATTGCTATTGTTTTACAGACGATAGCAAAATTCAAAATATTATTAAAAATAAAAAAATAGATTTTTCAGTAAAAAGGCCAAATAAAATTTCAGGAGACAAAACTTCTTCTGAAGAAACAATATTGTATCTATTAAAAATTTTAAAAAAAAAGAAAAAACTGCCAAAAAATTTTATTTTATTGCAACCTACATCACCTTTACGAACTGTAAAATTTATAGATTTGGCAATTCGATTTTTTTTCAAAAAAAGTTTTACCTCACTTTTAAGTTTGAAAAAAATTAAGAACAAAGTTTATAATCTTAAAAATAAAAAATGTTTTTCGAGTAAAAGTATGAATTATGTTTCTGATGGAGCTATTTATATATGTAATACAGAATATTTTTTAAAAAATAAAAAGTTAATATCTCTAAATAATGGATATATAGAATTGCCAGAAAAAAATAATGTAGATGTTGATACTTTAGATGATTTAAATAAAGTTCGTAAAATTTTGAAAAAATGATAAAAAAAAATCACACGTTTATTATAGCGGAAGCAGGAGTCAATCATAATGGAAGTCTTAAATTAGCAAAAAAATTAATAGATACAGCAACGTATGCAGGAGCTGATGCGGTAAAGTTTCAGACTTTTAATGCTGATCAAGTAATCTCAAAAGATGCAAAAAAAATTGACTATCAGAGAAAAAATTTTAAAGATAAAGACTCTCAATTAAGCATGCTGAAAAAACTAGAACTAAAGGATTACGAATTCAAGGAATTATTCAATTATTGTAAAAAAAAAAAAATTATTTTTCTTTCAACTGCTAAAGATTTAATTAGTGCAAAATTTTTGAATAATCTTAATGTTAAAGCTCATAAAATAGGTTCAGGAGACATTATAAATCACGATTTATTAAGTTATCTAGGAAAAACTAATAAACCAATTATTGTTTCAACCGGGATGGCGAATTTAAAAGAAATTGGTGATGTATTTAAGTTGATAAAAAAGAAAAAAAATATTCATCTTTTGCATTGTGTTTCATTATATCCAACTGCCTTAAATCTTGCAAATTTAAATACCATACCCTTTTTAAAAAAAAAATTTAAAGTTTCTTGTGGGTTTTCAGATCACACCCCCAATTACGAGGCTTCAATAGCAGCTGTCGCTTTAGGAGCGCATATTATTGAAAAACATATTACACTAAATAAAAAAATGTTGGGTCCTGATCACAAAACTTCTCTAGATCCATCTGATTTTAAAAATATGGTTAATTCAATAAGAAATATTGATTCTGCACTTGGATCTTTTAATAAAGTTTTATCAAAAAAAGAAAGAAAAAATATTAAGCTTTTTAGAAGAGGATTAGTATTTAACAAAGATATTAAAAAATATGCGAAGATTACTAGTGCTGATATTAGTATTAAAAGACCTTTGACTGGCTTAAAACCAGAATTTAAATTTAAAATTATTGGTAAAATTTTAAGGCGTGACGTTAAAGAAGATCAACCAATAAATTTAAATTGTTTTAAATGAAAAAAAAAACAATCTTTTTT
>Ga0209425_10001277_pt1 | contig 29324 bp, 28 predicted proteins | sample COG_05_FD_184749 | JGI IMG/M metagenome (GOLD analysis project Ga0209425, IMG submission 184749) | Pelagic Microbial community sample from North Sea - COGITO 998_met_05 (SPAdes) (version 2) | ecosystem: Environmental > Aquatic > Marine > Neritic zone/Coastal water | place: Helgoland, sampling...
TAACAGGAACTTTAGCGTTATCGCGCACAAAGTTAATGAGGGCGTGTGAGCCTCGTGGAATGCACACATCCACGTAGCCGGTTGCGTTGAGTAAGGTTTTGATTTCTTCACGATTTGGCGGCATAAGGTAAACAATGTTCGCGTCGAGGTTGTGTGTTTCAAGGGCCTTGCAGATTAGCTGGGTTAATACTATGTTGCTGTGATTGGCTTCTTTGCCACCTTTTAAAACGCACGCATTGCCTGTTTTAAAGCACAGTGAAAACACATCGATGGTTACGTTGGGGCGCGATTCATAGATTACGCCGACGACACCAATGGGTGTGCAGGTTTTCTTGAGTAATAAACCGTTTGGTAGCTCACTCTCGCTTAGTGCGCGACCAATAGGGGAGGAGAGAGAGGCTACGTTTTCGACGTCACTCGCGATACCGAGGATGCGTTCTTCGTTTAACAAGAGCCGATCATACTTTGGATCGGACTTATCCATTAGGGCTAAATCTTTTTCATTTTCAGTGATGATGTCATCACTGTGTTCTCGTAGTAGATCCGCTAGTGTGATGAGAACGGTGTTCGTGTCAATCTCGCTAAGCACGTTCATTGTACGGCTGGCAATTTTGACGTTTTTCAAATGCCCAATAACATCGCTCATGGTTTATGTTCCTATTTTAATGAGCAAGTGATCATAGTGAATGATTTCAGGCTTGCCTTTTTTTCCAATATGTTCTTTGAGTGTGTTTGAATCGTATCTCGCGATACCTATTCCAATTTGTTGTTTTCCAGGGGAGATGACTTCGATAAGATCGCCTTTTTGAAAATTGCCCGTGCATTCTTCAATGCCAACAGGGAGGAGGCTGATTGATCGCTTGCCTTCTTTTAGGATGTCAAAGAGGCATTGATTCACTTCAATGGATCCGTTTTTTTGCCAGTCACTAAAGGCCATCCAGCGCTTGATATTGGATTTCTTGGTTTGCGCTAAGATGCTTGTGCCAACCTTGTCGCCAGCCATGATTTTAGGGATGGCATCATCGACGTTGATGTTAATGATATGCGTTGATATGCCTAAGCCAGAAATTTTTCGAGCAACGCCGAGTTTGCTAATCATTCCGCCTCGGCCGTGTGTGCTCGTTGTTTTTGATACGCTAGGCCAGTTGGATTCATCATCTGGATTGATGATTGATATTAATTGTGCGTCGGGTTCGTCGGGGTGTTTATCGAAAACGCCATCGACTGTCGTGAAAATAATTAATTTTTCAGCGCCTAGTTGCGCCGCAATCAGTCCTGCCAATTCATCATTGTCAGTAAAAATCAGTTCTTCAATAGAGACGCTGTCATTCTCATTCACGACAGGGATAATGTTTTTATGTTCAAGAATGTTTTTCAATATTTTTATGATATTGAGGTAATGTGATCTTGTTTGAAAATCATGTTTAGTCAGCAAGAGCTGTGCCGTTAGCAAATTGTGCTTTTTAAACAGGTGGCGATATTCTTGAATCAGCTCGGGTTGACCGAGGCTGCTCAATACTTGTTTCTCTACGGTGGTTCTGCCGTAGTCTGGCCCGAGGAGCTCGTGTGATACGCGTCTGCCGGTGCTGACTGCGCCTGAGCTCACGAGAACAACTTGATGGCCGGCTTGTTGTAGTTCAGCCACTTGTTTTGTGAGCGCCGTTAATGCGCCTTTATGCACAGTGCCGTCTGATTCAATAATTGCGTGTGTGCCTACTTTGACGACCACTTTCACGTTGCGTACCCCGTTAATTTGTATTCGTTATCATATCATTCAAGTCGTATCATTTCAAAGCAACTAAGATCAATAATTGCACACAAAGCAGCGCTATGTCATGGATTTACCAAAGCAGTCAGTAAGTGGTAAACTGTCGTCATAATATAAAGTCATTATTCGGGAGTCTTCATGATTGATTTTAAGCAAGTTCAGCGTCATATCGGATTTATTATTGAGGTTGATCGCTTGAAAGGGGTTTTACGCCAAACCTCGCCTGTTGGGTTGGAGCGCCGAGAAAATTCCGCCGAGCATAGCTGGCAAGTCGCTCTTTGCGCGATTGTCTTTGAAGAGCACGCCAGTGAACCTGTTGATTTGCTCAAAGTCATTAAAATGTTGTTGATCCACGATGTGGTCGAAGTCGATGTGGGCGATGTATTCCATTACGATAAAAATGTCACAGAAAATCTGTATGAAAAAGAATTGGCAGCAGCGCAGCGATTGTTTGGTCTTTTAGACAAGCCCTTGGGTGATGAATTGTTATCACTTTGGATGGAGTTTGAAAAAAAAGAATCGGCAGAAGCAAGATACGCTTGCGCAATAGATCGTGTTATCGCTTTTGTGATGAATGCTGAAAATCAAGGCGGCACATGGAAAAAATACGGCATTACACCCGAGCAGGTCTTGGAAAAAAACAAACATATCAAAAAAGGGTCCGAAGCGCTCTGGCTAGCAGCGAATAAAATGGTTGAAGATGTTTTCGCTTAAGGTCAGTTGTTTATTCATCGGGTTTTGAGCGACGTAGTTTTTTTTGTGAACCGCGTTTCTTTTTACTTTGCAGGCGCTTTTGAACGGAGCCATAGGTTGGTTTAGTTTGCCTTCGGTGTTTTGGTACGATGGTGGCGCGCTTGATGTAATCTTTCAAGCGGTCAATGGCGTCTTGTTTGTTTCGTGCTTGTGTGCGGTAACAGCTGGCTTTAATCAGTAGGTCACCTTCGCTGGATATCTTGTTGTGAGCGAGCTTCATTAATCGTCGTTTAATGATGGGTGGAATAGATCTTGAGGTGTTCACATTAAAGCGCAACAGCACAGCGGTTGCGAGCTTATTCACGTTTTGACCGCCAGGGCCTGGAGAGCAGATGTATGAGAACGAGAGCTCTGATTCATCGAGTTTAATGGTTTGGGTTATATCAATCATGTGTTTCACGGTGCTTTATTTAAGTAACGCTATAGTTGCATCGAGGAGCTGTGGAGGTCAAGCATAATCTATTGATAATAGGGTGGTGAGGCGGGTTTGCTTGATATGCTGCCCTAGATTAGCTATATTTTAAAAAACGGGTCGATAATGTTTCTGGAGAGGTTTTCCAATGAAAGTGGTGTCAAAAGCGTTAGTTGTCTCCTTAGTGTTTCTCAGTATTTCCGCTTTTGCTGATGATGTCACGCTGGCCGGTTATATCACTAATCAAACAAACAAAGTCCTCAAGTTGCAAAAGCAACCCCGAAATGCAAGTTTTCCGAGTTCTTTGCATATTGATATGGAATGGCCGGAGGAGTTTCAAACCTATTTGGTTGGCTTGCCTTACTCAAAAATCACTGAAGAAGATCGTTATACGGCGCCGATCGTATATACGGCTAAAGGCAGTGACGGTAAGCAGTATGGCTGCAAGTTTGCGTTTAGTTATGGCGCTCAAATCAAATCAAAAGCTTTGGGTTGGGATGACGATCAAACGCATTGCGAGCCGGGTGTGACTATTATTATTTCTGGCCGAATTCCTTAACGATTTACATTTTTAGTCCGCCATGGTTTAATGCCTCAAGTTCAAAAAAATCGAGGTAATCAATCATGAGCGGTGGATCAACTTTATCTATACTAACGAAGGCTGAGCGAGATCTATATAATTTAAAGCCGTCTAAAAGCAGCAATTCCTTGAGCACTACGAAGCTAGGCTCAATCAAGTTTACAATTCTGGCGTACAAAAACGAATTGGGTTTCGTGATTTAACGTTTACATTTGATAAGAGCGATAGACCGACACTCTCGTGCAAGCTAGATAATTTAGCTTTCGATAAAGCAAAGCGTGAAAAAAATCGTTTGAGTTTAACCATGCCACATATTAGCTCCTACGAGAAAATACGTAATATCACTTCAATGATGATGAATTTTTCAATGCTCGTTTTTTAAACCCCAAGTATCTGCTTTCCTCTTTTCGTGGCGTGTATGGAGCTGAGGGTGATATGCGATACAGCTTTTCGCCTGTTTCTCAGTCTGAACACAAGTCAAGACATGAGAGGGTTGAAGAGATTTCACTAAAAGGCGATACGTTTTGGCTGAGCAAAAGAAACAGTGCTGGCGATAGAGTGTTTAATGTAACGGCCTTGTTTTTGGCGATTGCTGAAATAAATTTGAAAAGTTTAAGATTAATCTATCCTGAACCATTCGCATTGGATTCAACGTGTGAGGAAGACGATCAGTTTTTCGACCCTATTACGTATAAAATAATTAAAGAACCTGTATATATTAAGCCTGACATTTCTAGTGATGGTGAGCCAACACAATACTATGAAGCCAGTACGTTGGGTGAAGTGTTGCTCTCAATGTGTGGCCGTTCACCGCTGACCAAAAGAAAGGTTACTGAAGATGACGTCATTCCTGCGCCGAAATCTTTTGTGAATAAATTAAAGCATTTCACGCAGGTTCGAGAGTCGCGCCATCTTAGGGGGGGGCTCATGCGTTAGGGGATACGCTGTTGCTTGGGAGTTTTCCCGTAGTCGTTCCCGTTGAGAAGAGCTTGCATTCCGAGTTTAGTTCTTTTGCTTCTTCTTCATCTTTTGATTTAGATCTTGTAGACACACCGGTTTATCGTTCTATTGATATGGGTGGCTCTGCTCAATCATATTCTTATGATGAAGATGAGGAGCTTCGTGATATTTTTGATCGGCCGGTTACTCGAGGTATTGATGTTGCGCCGCTCCCATCTACGTTGAGCGCGCTGTCTACGTTTGCCACTAAAAAGACAGGCCATGCAGAGCAGGTAAAGAGAGAAGAGCCGGTCACTTTTATGTACCGAGGTGGATTTTAGGTTCTGATGATTGTCTAGAGGATGCATCAAGTAAGGGCTCCTCATGTTCTGATCCTTTGCGTTTTGATCTTCTGATAGCACCTGGTAAGGTTTTTGAAGGAGAGTTTGAGCGTGAGCTAGGTTCTTCATCGCTGTCTGTTTGATATGAGCTAAATGATCGTTTTAGTTCACTTGAAACGTTTTTGATTTCTTTGATCTCGATAACTGTGTCATTGTTAATTGTAGGGCTGGCCAGTGTTTTTAATGAAATAAATGAAGCGCCTATTTGATGAACCGTGATATCAGCTAAGTAAAATTCAATGAGTATCGCGCCGGTGTACCCCGCTAGGCTGGCGAGGCTTTCTGTCTTAATGCATCGTATTGTGCCAATAACAAGGGCAACAGCTGCGCGTGTTACATCATTTAGAATAAATTCATAAAACACATTTAAATGTTGGCCGCTTATTGAGGGGGTGGTGTTGTAGATGATATTTTCTGGTCTAAATCTTTGATGTTTTGATGTGGAAAGGATGTCTATTTTGTGAAGCACGAAAAGCGTAAATGCAATGAGCTTAGGTAACCAGCTTAACATGGTTGCGTAGAAGAAGTAGTGAGTTTCAAAGTTAGTGTTAATTGTGCTTTGAATTTTTGGTGCCAGCTCTTCTGATAGTGCGTGCCGATCAAGTGTATAGCATGTCGCCACCAGGGCTAATAAACTTATCGCTAGTAGGTTTGCTTTCATGTTTTTTTTAAAATTGATGCTCTTAAAATAAAAGGGCAGCGTATGAAAAATCATTTTAGCTGTTACAAGTGAGAGTAGGCATTGTGTCAGATATCCGATACAGATCAATGCGAGCAAAGGATAAAACGCTTTGTCTTGATTGAAATCATTGAGCAGATCTTTAAGGTACACGATTCCTGCAAAAGGCGCTGTTCCAAAAGAGGCCACTGCAGTGCTGAGCCATACAATAGGCAGCAATGCTCTTCCAGTAACAGGTTTTGTGGAAAACTCAGAGGTGAGTGAGCTTGCCGTAGCGATTTCTTTTGCGTTTCTTGCGAAATAGGTTAGTCCAGAAAATATTGAGAACGTGAGTAATAAGGCTTTTACGCTTTTGGTTTGGCATAGTTCGTTATACAGCATTGTGCCCATTGAAATTGGATAAAAGACCGCTAGAGCAAGTTGGAATCCATAAAATGCGTTACACCATGAGGTGTGTTTTTCATGGGGCAGAAAAATAGGTGCTCTTTTGTCGTTAAGTGAAAACACGGTGCTGATATATTTATGCTTGTTTTCGCGCATGTTTTTTTTGAGCGCTCTGTAAAAAGGGTATACTCGTATTTTCGACTCCGTTAAATGTGTGTAACGTTGTAAAAATTCAAGTACGTTTATCTCAACCCCATTGGTGTATATATGCTTTCCTGTAATTGGTATTTTGTTTTTTAAACAATACCGAACAAGCACTGAAAGTGCTTTGAATGTTGGTTGTTCAATGATGTTTTTATTTTCTTCGGGGTGATGTTTCAGGATTGATGAACGGTCGTATATGATCGTTGGGTCTAGTTCACCTTCTTCCGTTCGAGCGATACTGACAGGGTTGGAGATGAGGTATTTTGTGATAGGGCAGAATAGGTTATACGGCTGTTCGCCTGAAATCATGGCGGCAATATGGATTAATAGTTCAATAGGTAGCTTGCCGCGAGTGGCTTTGTTTATGATGGATAATTGTCCGTCAAACATAGATGATGCTCCCTTATACACGTTCTGTTTTTATGGGGTTATTATAAACCAGGCAGATGCTGATTCAAACAAAAAACAGGGAGTTACGGTTCTTGAGTACAGGCGGATTAGAATTTTTTTGATTCAAAACCTGAAATTCAATAACTTACCGTAAATCCATTTGTAATTATCTTATTTATATGAGGATTTCCTAGAAAACCTTTGGTATAATTCCAATACAATTTCAATTCACAGGCAGTGAGTTGACTGTGCCTTGCAGGGAGTGTCGTATTAAAAATCCTTGGGGGGGAGTGTCAATGCAAGCTGCAGTTCCAGTATTAGATCAAAAACAAGTTAGCTTGCCTAGCAAACCAATGTCGTGCGGCTTATGGTTGCGCATGTGTAGTTGGATTTATCAGGCGTACTATTCGTCGGGTCAGACGAAAGTTAAGCTCGAGCGCGGCCCATTCTCCATGGGAATTTTAACCGGTATCGCGTATGCGACTATGGGCTCTGATTACTTTAAACTCAATTCTGCCGTTAACCCCATGCTTAGCTCATTTGGCGCTACCAAAAACGCGCAAACCGCTGTTGATATTTGGGTGATGATGAGTTCGCTAGTCAGGGCAATATTTGTCACAGGACTTTCCACAAAGAAAAAAATGAACAAACTCGATATCTCCGATATTCTAGCTCATGACTATCGGGGCTCAGACTTTGTTGAGCGCTGGATAGAGTATCATTTAGAGGCGCTTAAATTGCTCTCTTTCAAAGAAGATCAGCAAATAAAAGTCAAAGAATCCGCGCAGTTGATTTTATTGATTGATACGTTTTTTAATTTGGATGCTGATAAAAGAAAGTGTTATTCGACCCACTACATTGAGCTCTTAAATAAAAGGTTCCCTAAGGTAAAGTTAAGGTTTACTAATGACAGTGGGAATGACTGTGTTGAAGGTCTCGCTAAATTTTTAATGAGAAACGAGGCGCCGTCTGCTAAATGTAGATTAGTCGTAGATGGAAAAGACGTGGCGAGCTACATGTTTCGTAACACAGCTTATACGGCTGAAAATCTTCCTGAGCATGGTACCCCGTTAGAGAAAATGTCGAGTTTTACGCATTTCTATTCACAGTTGCGCCGCGAGTTATTAGCAAGTCATGAATACGCATCGACATTGTTTGATGATAAGGCTCGCCAGTTAGAAATGACAGTTGAAGCTGATATTAAACACTATAAAAATGCCAAGAAAAATATAAAACTTGCTGTTGCGGCGGCTCAATTGGAAGAAAATGGACGCCTTCCAGATGAAGCAAATATTGTTATTATCAAGACGATAAGAGCTGAGTCGTTAGCAACAATAACTGCTGCAAAGAAAATTTTAATGGGCGAGATTGATATAGCTCAAAGAAAGGAAAACTATGAAAAGCTAAGAGCCGCGATTTATCAATACTACCTTTGTCAGATGTGCTTGAATTATGGCTCGCATCGTCATTTTGTGAAAAGAAAGCTTGTAGAGTTGCTTGAGAAGTCAGCTTCGCATTGTGAAAACCTAAAAGATGGCGCGTTTGCAGATGAGGCGATTGTGAAATTGCTTGAAAACAACGAAGCGCAGCGTTTAATGGTTTACAAGGCGCATCACAAAGGTAGGGCTGAGAAAGCATTTACCTATGCAGGTTTTTTTATAGGTTGGTTGGGCATCTTGCCGACGATGTTAGCGTATGCTGTCAAGTCTTCAATAACACTTGCCGAATTACTGGGTTCGGTACTATTTGCGATATCTGCAGGCGGGCTCACAGCAGTTGTTCCCTTTGTGGTGCTCTCGATGGCGTTGACCTACTTTATCTATAAAAAGAATAAAACCGCAGGTATTATTACAGGTGTTGTCTTAGGGTTGTGTAGTCTCTTTGTTATGTCCGGATTTCTTTTTGCCACAGCTGCAGTTACCCCCTATTTGTTAGGAGTGATGACAGTTGTTGCGTTGCTTGTTTATGGTTATCAGTTTTTACGTTTTTACAATCCAGGTTTGCAATCTACGTTAGCTAAAGCGGGTGAGTGGGTAGATCATCGCGATCAAGCTTCTTCTGATGTGGTTGAGAGTTCTTGTCCTACCTGGATTAAGTTGCTTGTTGCGACGTGTACTCTGGCGGCTTGTCCGTTTTTGTTCAACACGGTTTTTTATGTGTTAACGACGACATTGTGTTTATCTGTTGCGCTCTCAAATCCAGTTGGCTGGGCGATTGTCGGGCTTTGGGGTTTAGGTCAGTTTTTCTTTACCTTTAGCTTGGCAGATAAATTTCAGGCGGCATTTAAATCGCATTTAGGTAAACGTTCAGAGTTATACAAAGAATGCCTCGAACAAAACACGGTTTGGGCATATTATGTCGGTTTTGCAATTTATGTCACATTCTTGCTGACAATTGTGGCGGTTAGTATGATGGCGGATAAGCTTGGTTTTGATGGCCTCAAAATTGAAGGTGTTTATATGGGGGGTGCGCTTGCCATTTCATTTTTTGCAAACTTCATTAAAAACGTGCCTGATTTATCTGTTAATTTATTGAAGCCATTAATATCAATGCTTGTATCAATTAAAACGTATTTTACCGGAAAGAAAGAAGCCAGTGTTGATCTTGATTCGGTTTTGGTGGGTGATGCTGCAGCTGCTTCGGATGATCGCGAAGTGAGCGAGGCAGGGCCGTTGATGGAATCGTTTGCAGAAGGCGGTTTGATTGATGATAGCACCTCAGGCGATAGTTCTGGGTCAGAAATCGATGAGCCAATTTCGTCAGTGGCTGAAAGGGGATCTAAGGATCAGTGGATGAGAGTATTTAGCTAGAGAGTTGTTGGTGATATAGCAGAGAGATCTTCTCATTTTATGGCGACTGATATGGCGCCTTAACAAGCCACAACATTCACTGCCAAACCCGCTTGTGATGTTTCTTTGTATTGCGACATCATATCGAGACCTGTCTGTTTCATCGTAGCAATGACTTGGTCCAGTGATACTAGATGGGTCCCGTCACCGACGAGAGCGAGCTGAGCTGCGTTGACTGCCTTAACTGCACCCATGGCATTACGTTCGATACACGGAATTTGCACTAAGCCGCCGATCGGGTCGCAGGTCATGCCGAGGTGATGTTCCATCGCAATTTCTGCAGCGTTTTCAACTTGCGATAAAGTGCCGCCTAAGGCAGCCACAAGTGCGCCTGCAGCCATTGACGAGGCAACGCCGACTTCGCCCTGGCAGCCCACTTCGGCGCCTGAGATGGAGGCACCTTTTTTGTATAGAATAGCGATTGCGCCAGCAGTTAACATAAACTCTTCAATTTTTTCATCTGTCACATCATTATAGAATTTTTTATAGTAACTCAAGACAGCAGGGATGATGCCAGCGGCACCATTCGTCGGCGCTGTGACGATGCGTCCACCATTTGCGTTTTCCTCATTCACAGCGAGTGCAAAGAGGTTTAGCCACATCATTTGGTCTGTATTGTTTTGATCGGTGAGTTTTTTATAGAGTGCGGGTGCTCGCCGCGTAACGTTGAGTCCGCCAGGCAAAGTGCCGGGGCTGATAAAGCCGCGCTCAATGCTCGCCTCCATCACATCGACTATAGTATGGATTTTTTGTTTAACCGTTTTCTCATTTGAATGAAGGGCTTCATTGGCCATCATGATGTCTGAGATTCGACATTGTTTATTTTTGCAGTGATTTAAAAGGTCTCGTGCTGATTCAAAAAAGTAGAGTGACTTAGGTAAGTCTGATTTTTGGGTTGGATTGTCTTCATCAACAATAAAACCACCGCCAATGGAAAAATAGGTTTTTTCAAGGAGTAAGCGATTATCTCCGTTAAACGCAAAAAAGCGCATACCGTTTGTGTGTGTTTGTAGTGTGCTTTCGGTGAAAAAGAGCAAGTGCTTGATTGGATCGAAAGTGATAACTTTCTCGTTCTTGAGTGCCAACAAGTTCGTATCACAAACCTTCTCAAAATGCGGCAATGCAATTGCGGGATCGATGGTTTCAGGTTGGTAGCCTTCTAGCCCCAGGATGATGGCTTTATCCGTCCCGTGGCCTTTGCCTGTTAGCGCCAAAGAGCCGTAGAGTTCAACGATAAGTGTATGTACATCTACAAGTGCCTCAATCTCGTTAACAAAAGCAGCAGCGGCGCGCATTGGCCCCATGGTGTGTGAGCTTGATGGCCCGATACCGATTGAAAACAAATCAAATATACTGATACTCATTGTGAAACCCTCTTAAGTGTTCTAATGCTAACCTGCTCAGCGTATTTTTACTACCCTAAGGCTTAAGAGGTGCTTACAGTTTTTCACGAAACTCATGAGCTTCGTTTATGATGTTATCAAGCTTATCGACGATCTTTTCGATTGATTTGTCGTGTGTCAGCATGTGTAATTGCCCACGGCATTCTTCGATTTTTGTAATCAGCTTATAAAGTGTAATACGATTTTTTTGGTGTTGCATCTTAAGGCGTTGGTTGATGCGATTGATGATTGTTTTTTCCTCAAAAGCGACTACGCTGAGGTCAATTTTACAGAAGTACCATTTGCTTTTATGCTTTAACCCACGCACTTTTCCAGCGTCAAACAGTTCTTTGATGGGAATGTGAGGAATCATTTTTTCAGCTGTCGCCATGTTCACAAGCGGACTTGAGAGTTCGCGGGCTTTACGCTCTAAATATTCTTTTATCGCGAAGAGTTCATCGGCTTTGAGTATGGCCCGTCCTAGCTTCTTTTGGACGAGTTGTTTGGCCTCGCTTTCAGCAGATTTCTTGCGTTTGTGTGACTGCTGGATTTTGGTCTTCACTAAGCTTGGGTATTTTGCGTCTAGCTTATCAAAAATAACCCGGGTGCTTTTGAATTGTTTTAGCCTGTAGAGTGTGGATTCACCATAGAAATGCACGACTGATTCGCTCAGGCTTAAGTGCCAATTTGACACCTTTTTAGGGTTTTCAGTGTGTTCTATCATCTAGGGTTTGTCCAACAGATTGTTTTCTTAGGGTAGTGTGAATTGCTGAACAGTTAATTAAAACGTAAGGTTCTTAACAAAATTGATCACACATGAATATATCAGTAGGTTACAATTGGCTTTGGATGAATTAATTGTCGATTCGTTTCCAATTTAGCCATTTATGGGGTAGTATGGCTCTACAACTACCGGGGGGGGGTTAGCTTGTAAAATGAATTCAAATAAACCACAAATCCAGGTTTTCGTTGCGGACGATGATGCCTTTGTACGTACGCATTTACTCAGTACTTTACATCATTCAGAAGGCTTAAGATGCTTAGGTGCTGTTGGATCCTTTGAGGAGCTTCGAGAAAACGTCAGGGCGCTTACGAAAAGTAATGCTGTCTTGTTGCTTGATCTTGATTTTCGCGGACAAGAAAAAGATGGGGCCTATATTGCTGAGAACCTGCTAAGGCGAAATCCAGAAATAAAGATTCTCTTGCTGACAGTGAATATTTCAGAAAGAAAACTCGAATACCTATTAAAGTTAGGTGTTAGAGGCTTGTTGTTAAAATCAGACCATACAAACCTAAAAAGGGCACTCACCAATGTGGGGGCAGGCGGACGTTATGTTTCAAAAATGTTTAGCCACCTTCTTTTAGATGTTAAAAAAGCCCGAATAAATTCCTTTGATTCTAGCTTTGATTTGCTTTCGCCTAAAGAGCGAGACGTGCTTGAGTGGATATATAAAGGTAAGAGCAGCTCGGTCATCGCTGATGCGTTAAATATTAGTCTTGATTCCGTTTATGTTTATAAAAGTCGTGCCTCCAAAAAGCTTGGAGTCAATAATGATATTGAGCTTGCGAAGCGATTTAAAATGTATTTTTTAGATGCGGTGAATGTAGCTTCGCCTAAAGTGCTCGACCTTGCTAAAGCATCTGAGAATTTCAACGGCAAACTAGAAGTGGTGATTGATATATTGCGTTTGTTTGTTGAGGCGCTCCCAGATTTTGTCAGCAAGCTTGAAAATTGTTTAGCAGAGAATGACACTAAAGCGTTGTTGGCGTTGATTCATAAGTTTTATGGTGGCCTGTGCTATGTTGGCGCGCCAGAGTTGCAGTCTGTTGTTATGGATCTGCTGCTTGATTTGGTCAATTCACGCTATGGGCATACCAAACAGAAGGTCTCACAAGTATTACAGAGCATCAAGAGGCTTCAATCTTATATTGAAGCCGAAGGATTATTAAGTTAAGGCATGGTGAAGAATGTTGTCGAGAGTCTAAAGTTTTCAGGCAGCTCGCCTTTTAAAATGTCGGCGTCGAATGAAAGGTTGTTCTTTTCAAGTGTCATGTTAGAGAGGGAAATAAGCACTCTGTTTGCGCTCGTTTGTGTGTATAGAATTAGTGAGCCTATTGTCGGCTTTTCTGAAGTTAAGCCACTTTCAACACTGAATATGTCCAATGCTTCATGTGTGTTATTGTCTTTTTGATATAACAGTGCGGTGGGGATGTTTTCAAGTGTGAGTTTACCATTGGAAAAGCGGCCACTCTTAGAGGTGAGCACGTAAACATGACTGTATTTATCCGTCATTGTGTTCGTTGCGATTATCTCAGGCGTCTCTATGGCTTCAGCCTTTTCTGTGATATCGGTAGTCTCTTCGATAATAGGTTCAATGGTTTCTTCCATGACAGGTTCTATTGGTGTTGGATTAAAGGCTGACACTGTCGGTTGTGCCTCAACGTCTGTTCGAATGAAGAGGGTCGATAGCTTAAAGTCAGTAGGGGGTTCACCCGTCATGACTTTAGCTGCAAATGAAAGCGTGCCGCGGTTTATCCTCGGATTACTTAAGCGTAATAAAATATTGTTCGTACCTTTGCGTGTGTAAATAGATAGAACAGACTCGGGTGCGACATTTTCGTTGCTTGCCACCAATGTTTGCCAGCGATCAACAAACTGCATGGGTAAAAGTGCTGAGGTGGGTGCATTCATCGCAATAGGGAAGTGACCGACGATCGGCGCTTTTGATAATGTGAGTATGCCGTTTTCAAGGTGCCCAGACTTAGAAGAAATAAAATATTGGTTCTGTGTTTTCGGTGTGTGCGGTTTCTTTAGCTGCATTGCTCTGCCCACATCCGGTATGATTATCACTGGGTCTTCTGATACAGGGACGCTTTTAGGGTAGGTGAGGGGGCTTTTCGTTGTGAACTTAGAAGGCAATGCAAACTGCATACCGGCATAACTTTTTGAAACGATAAAGCATCCAGTAAAGAGTATGGAGATTAACGTGATGAATATGCGAATCTGCCTATCAGTCATCGGGTTAGCTTCCTCCCATGCTAGGTTCTAACATGACAATGAATAAAGTGGATGTGTCGATGTTTGGAGGTAGGTAGCCCTGAGCCACTTCAGCCTCTAAAGAAAAAACGCCGTCGATTTCATAAGGTTCTTTGAACTTAAGAATGACGTTGGTAGCACCATCGTCATTATAAATTGATAAAGCAGCAGTTTGTCCATTGCTGTCTTGTTTGGCTAGGTAGCTGTGAAGCTTCTTAGTAAAACCCGATACGCTCATGTAACCTGATTCGTTCATTTGGCGGTCTGAAAAATGCAATACCGCGGGAATGCCCTTGAGTGTGAGCTCGCCACGTTCGAATACAGCGTATTCAGATGTGAGCACATAAAGTACTTTTTGAGGGGCGGCGGCAATGGCTGCGGAATAGTTAAAGAAACTAATAATGATTGATAGGATCAATAATTTAACAATCTTGGTGCTAACGCGACGCATATTCGTCTCCCTGACAACGTAAACTCAATTTTTAGTGCATCTATACTATAATCGTATATTGTCACCGCGCTGTAAACCCTAGCTTCTCGGAGAGGGCTTTTCCTCTGATGTCTCTTTTGCCTGTTCTACTTCAGCCACAAAAGGATTTTCCGCGCCCGCCATAAACTCTTCTCTCGTTGGCAGCTCTGGAAAACTTTTGGGGCCGTGTAATTTAACGCCATCTAAGATGCTTTTAAAGGCATCGTGGTTAGTGCTATCTCTGCCAAATATTGGCAGAGGAAACACTATTTCATTAAACATGTCCGCGCGCTCTTCAAATGACTGCCTGAAAGACTCAGCCACTTCTTTGGCTGGGTGCCTGTAAGCACCTGTGCCAATGCCGCCTAAGATTGCGGAAGTTTCACCTTCTTTGATCAGCTTGTCTAGCAAGGCGTCCGTCTGTTGGCGCAGATCACCCCTGTATTGTTTGAGAAAACTCTCATCGCTCCAGTCACATTTTCGCCTTGATAAATCAAGTGCAGCAAATCTGAAGTCATGAAAGGGGAAAACATGTTCTTTGAGAAGTGGCTCGAAACTGCTACCGGGGTCTGAAATATATTCGCCTTTCCTGCTTGGGTCTTCTGTGAATGTGTCATTAGGCAGGCGAATGTCAGGGGATTTAAAGCATACGTGTGGATATCGCGTGTTGAGGTACCCTTCGAAATCAACCCGCTTATTCATCTCTTCATTATACATGAATGCTTTTTCAGATTCGTTATAGTAAATATACCCTTTTTGCATGCCGCGCAGAATTTCTAAAGGCAGCGTCGTTCGCATAAACATGTTTTCTTCTTGAGCTGAGCCCCCTTGGTGCCAAGCGCCGCCAACATACGTAGCACTAGCCATGTTGAGAACCGGGAAGATTGAGCCATATTTGCGCGTAGCGTCGAAAGTGGCAATACCCCAGTCTTCCGGTAATACTTGAATGGTTTGTGGCGGGGTCTCGGTGGATTCTTCGCGCCATCTGACCAGGTTGTCATAGGCGTGACCGAAAAGTGCTTCACGCTTCTCAGTGTCTTCAATAATTTCAACGGTGTCCCATTGCTTGTTAAAACGCCATCGACTTGGTGAGAGGAAATTGGGTTGTGTTTTAGCTAGGGGATTTAGCAAGCTGGATTTGTTGCGCGGGGGGGAGGTTCTAAAAAAAAACTTCATCATGGTGAGGGAGACTCCGGTTTGACGGTTCTATATATGATATTAAAGCATTTAGGGGCTAATATCTAGAGAGCTGGCTTAATTGATCTTTTTGTATACCGATACAGCTGCTAATCCCCAACTCATTAAATGCCCGCCGTGGTGTTCGAGTTGAAACTGAGATTCGTTTAAACACTTGGAGGTTACAATCAAGCGAGTGCCTACTTTTAACATGCAAAGCTTCTCCAGGATGCGCTGCCAAATGATTCCAAAAAAAGCAGTGCCGTTGATGAAGATAACGTCAGCGTCAGAGAAATCAGCATCCAGAATGTTTTCCTGCAAAAACTCAATCTTAAAAGCCCTATTGGGGTAAAGCTTTTCAAGCAAGGGGGAAGTGTTAAATTGGTCTAAGCAGTTAACTGCTTCTTGGTGTAAGGGCGCTAGCAGCTCAATACCGCAAGACTTTGAAAATTGATGGAGCAATGCCGCCATAAAAACAGGCTTGCCGACGCCGGAGCCGAGATCATAAAAGACCTCATTGGGCTTGGGTTCTGTGAGATTGAGTAAGTCAGCAAATGAATATAAGACAGCTTCACCGTAAAGAAAGGTGTCATCTTGCTCGCCTAAGGACTTCCTGGCTTCTAATGAAATAGCCATGCCATTCACGTTTTTATAGATTTCATCGATGATAGACGCTGCATTTTTCATCGGTGGTGAATTAGCCCATTTTAATAGGCGTCGACGCTCTCTGTGAATACGGATTAACGATCCGATCTTGTCTCGGTGTAAGTAAGCTATCAAGCCTATAATAACCATGAGTATGAAGAGTAAGATCATAAGGACCACATCTGTTCGTTTGTTGACCGGCTTGCAATGACAAACCCTAATCGAGATAATACGATTAACTGCAGCGAGTGACAAGGGAGTGTACGATGCGTTATCAAAAAAGACCTCATGGATTTGCCATGATTGAAGTGCTACTAATAATCGTTCTGTTAGGGGTAGCCGCAATCTTCGTGATTCCGAGATTCATTCATGAGGACGCTGATTTCCATGCCGCTATCACCAAGGAGCTTGGCTCATCCCTCAAAGCAAATGCAGCCTTGGCTTATTCAATTTATATCGAAGCGGGTAAACCAAAAGACATTGATATGAGTGGTAATAAAATTGCCATGATCTATGGCTATCCTTCATCCACTCCCGAAGGTATTACGCGAACAATCAACAGCACCGTCGGCTTTGCGACAGAATATACACTCTATCAAGTGAGATTCAGCGCGCCTGGTGTGGTCAATCCTGAAACCTGTCATGTGGTTTATACACAGTCCACAATGGTCGACATGCCGCCAGCTGTAGTGCTTAACACATCAGATTGCGCTTAATTTTGTCATCAAAAAAGGCGCAACTAGTGCGCCTTTTGCTCTCGGGTAGAGAAGGGGTTAGACGGCGACGTCCATGCGGGACACTGTCGTTATTGGTATGGTCACCTGTTTATGCAAGAGCGTCGGTTGGTTGATTGTCTTGCATAGCGCCTTGCTTACTAAAATCATATCCACTTTTATTTTTGAGGCGAGCCTCATGGTTTGTGATTTAATGTTGCCACTCGCAATCCAATGGTCTTCTTTGTCTATGTCAAAATAGACGCCATTTTGATTAAGTGCCTTCTTTGCTTTTTTGTCGTATTCCTCTGCCACGTTCGATGTTGATGGTATATAGAAATAATTGTTAGGTAGATGTGGGTGGATATAGAGTAAGCTCACCTTCACAGACTTGCCTCTTGCTTTTAAATAGGCATAGTTCGTTTTAAGCTCTTCCATCTCTTGTTCTGAAAACGTGTTAATCACGTGCAGTATGTGTATTGTTTCTTTCATCCTCTCTCTCCCTTCTCTCGCAAACCCATTCTCTTGAGTGTTTTATTCTAGGGGAGGAGTATTTCAGAAGGATGTCTGTATTGTGACGTTGTGTAACAAGTGGATTTTATTGCTGAAAATTCCCTCTCCCACCTGTAGTAGAGAGGTTTTTATAAGATTTTACCCTTACCCTAGCCCTCTCCCGCAGGTGGGAGAGGGTTAGGGTGAGGGTAAAATAAAAAATACGGCCCTCTCTCACAAGTGGGTGAGACTAATTTTTGACTTATTCAACAACGCCCGTTTACGGGAGAGGGCTAGGGAGAGGGTAAAGTTCAAAAAAACAGAAATCGCTACCCTAAAAGCCTCAAACAAACACTCTCATAAATATCCGTCAGCGGCTCTAATTCATTGATATCAATGCGTTCATTCACCTTGTGGATGGTTGCATTGCACGGGCCGATTTCGACCACCTCCGCGCCTGTGGGGGCGATGAAGCGTCCGTCAGAGGTGCCGCCAGCCGTAGAGAAGCTTGGCGTAATGCCAGTAACGTCTTTAACAGCCTCGGCGCTAACCTCGCGCAACTTGCCCGGAGGCGTCAAAAATGAGTTGCCTGACAATTGCCACTGAATCTCGGGAGTGACACTGTGTGATGAGAAAATTGATTCAATTTTAGCCCGCAACTCATCAGCTGTCACCGCAGGTGAAAACCGTAAGTTGAAGCTCGCTTCGAGTACGCCCGGAATGACGTTGTTTGCCCCTGTGCCTGAGTGCACGTTAGAGAGCTGAAACGTGGTCGGCGGGAAGTCCGCATCGCCTTCATCCCAGGTTGTCTGACTCAGTTCCGCTAATGCGGCTAGGCTCTTATGTATCGCATTGTCAGCTTCTAGCGGGTATGCCACGTGACCTTGCTTTCCATGAACCGTTAACTCAACTGATAATGATCCTCTGCGACCGTGCTTGATCGTGTCACCAAGCTCGGTAGTGCTAGAAGCCTCTCCAACAACGCAATAGTCAATCCTTACGCCTTCTTTGCTTAATCGATCAACAACTTTTTGTGTGCCGTGTGTAGGATCACCTTCTTCGTTACTGGTAATGAGCAAGGCAACTGTTCCTTTGTGCTCTGGGTTGGACTGTACAAAGCGCTCACAGGCAACAATCATAGCCGAAAGCCCGCTTTTCATATCAGCAGCGCCACGCCCGTAAAGATATCCATCTTTCTCAGTGGGAGTAAAGGGATCGGTGTCCCATTCTTCAAGCGGACCAGGGGGTACCACGTCAGTGTGTCCGGCAAATACTAGCAAAGGTTCGCCTTGCCCGTGTGTGATCCAAAGATTATCCACGTCTTCAAAGCGCATATGGGTTGCATTAAACCCAATAGCGGTTAATCGGTCAGCAATCAATGACTGGCAGCCTTGATCATCCGGTGTGACTGAAGGTTTGCTTATCAGCGCTTCTAATAATTCGCGTGTTGGACTTGTCATTAATCAATAGACCTTAATAGTTCGTTGAGTTCTATTTTGCCACGTGTTTTTGGATCAACTTGCTTGACGATGACGGCGCAATAGAGGTTGTATTTGCCATCTTTGCTCGGAAGACTGCCTGAGACTACAACACTGCCAGCAGGAACTCGTCCGTAAGTAATCTCGCCTGTTTCTCTATTATAGATCTTGGTGCTCTGACCAATGTAAACACCCATAGAGATAACGGAGCCTTCTTCAACAATAACCCCTTCAACCACTTCAGAGCGTGCGCCAATAAAGCAATTGTCTTCAATAATAGTCGGCCCAGCCTGTAAGGGCTCTAATACACCCCCAATCCCAACGCCGCCTGAGAGGTGAACGTTCTTTCCAATCTGCGCGCATGAGCCAACGGTGGACCAGGTGTCAACCATTGTGCCGGAATCTACATAAGCACCAATATTAACGTAAGAAGGCATTAACACTGTATTGGGGGCGACATAAGCGCCTGCGCGAACCGTGGCAGGCGGAACAATACGAACCCCAGACTCTTTTAACTCATCAGCGGTTCTGTCTTGAAACTGTAGGGGGACTTTATCATAGAATTGCGTAAACCCACCTTCAATCGGCTTGTTCTCGTTAACAGCGAAGTAGAGTAAGACGGCTTTCTTTAGCCATTGGTTCACAACCCATTCATCGCCTTTCTTCTGGGCTACGCGCGCTTTGCCAGACTCTAAAAGTTCAATGCTTGCCATTATGGCGTCTTTTGAATTGGTGGGAAGGCTGGTTAGGTCGATTTTCGATCTATTGTTAAAGGTGTTGTTAATGATTTGTTCTAGATCTTTCATTGTTTCTCTCGTATTGTATTGATTTGAAGGGCATTCTAATGGGTAGAGCGTCTGTTGTACAATGACAAATTATGAGCGAATATGGTAAGGTAGCTCTTGAGCTTAAGTGGAGATTGATAATTGAGCAGCAATAGTGGGTCTGTTACCCAGGTGTATGGAAGGCTACTGAAATACGTACAACAGTTTTGGTTTGTTTTTGCTATCGCCATTGTTGGCAATATTGTTTATTCCGGCGTAGATGCGTTCTTTGTCTACTTCTTGAAGCCAGTCCTTGATAAAGGCTTTATAGGCCGTGACGCCACATTTCTTGCCTGGTTACCTGTAATGATTGTGCTTGTCTTCATATTGCGAGCTGTCGCGGGGGTGACGTCCACCTATTGTATGGCCTATGTTTCCCGCAACGTTATCATGATTATGCGGCAGAAACTGTTTGCGCATTTTCAACAATTACCCGCTACGTTTTATGATAAAACCACCTCTGGCACCTTGCTCTCCAATCTTATTTATAATGTTGAACAAGTTGCCAATGCCAGTGCGAACGCGATTACCATGGCGCTTCAGGCGATTGTATTGATTATAGGGTTGTTGGTTGTCATGTTTACCATCAGTTGGCAGATCACGCTTTTTTACTTTCTTATTATTCCCATTATTGGGATTGTGATGCAGTTCACTAATAAACGTATGCGCAGTGTGAGTCATGCTTTGCAGCACTCTATGGCGGACACGACCAATGCAGCAGAAGAGAATATTGAAGGATACAAGGAAGTGAGGGCGTTTGGGGGCGGGCTCTTTGAGATTGGTCGCTTTAAGCGTTTTACGAGTCGGAACCGACATCTTGAGATGAAAAACGTCATTGTGAAGGCGGTCGCTAATAGCTCAGTACAATTTGTCGCTGCTGCCGCGTTATCCATCACTGTTTATCTCGCCACTTCAGGCGTGATGGGCGATGTATTAACGGCAGGTGGATTCATTGCCTTGATTGGTTCGATGTTGGCGATTTTAAAACCTTTTAAAAATTTAACTTCTGTCAACAATGCTATTCAACGGGGTGTTGTGGGCGCGCAAAGTGTGTTTGCGTTGTTAGATCAGGAGGTTGAAGTTGATAGGGGTGCAAAGGCGCTGGTGCGTGCTAATGGTGACATAGAGATTCAGGATGTGAGTTTCGCTTACAATGAGGGCGACAAGCAGGTATTGAGCAATTTCAACTTAGCAGCTAAAAAGGGCGAAGTGATTGCGCTGGTTGGTCATTCAGGTGGCGGTAAGTCAACACTGGTGAGCTTGTTGCCGCGTTTCTATGATGGTTATGAAGGCTCATTCATGATTGATGGCATTGACACGCGCGAATTTCGATTGGCAGATTTGCGTAAGCAATTTGCGCTGGTGTCTCAGCATGTCGTTTTGTTTAATGACACCATTTTGCATAACATTGCTTACGGTGTCTCTGATGAGTTAGATAAAGAAGCGGTTTATAAGGCTGCTCGATTGGCGCATGCCGATGAGTTTATTAAAGGTTTGAGTAATGGGTATGATACCTTGATTGGCGAGAACGGTGTTTTGCTCTCTGGCGGACAAAGGCAGCGTATTGCGATTGCGCGTGCTATTTATAAGAATGCACCCTTTTTGATCCTCGATGAAGCCACCTCGGCGTTGGATACGGTATCAGAGCGACATATTCAAGCGGGTCTTGAGTCGTTAATGCAGGGGCGTACAACCTTTGTGATTGCGCACCGTTTATCAACCATTGAGCATGCAGATAAGATCGTTGTCATGCAAGGTGGTCAAATTGTTGAGAGTGGCGCACACGCTGAGTTGTTAGCGTTGGGCGGTGTATACGCAGGTTTGCATAGTATGCAGTTTAAGGAAAAGTAGCGCGCAGATGGGTTTTTCAATTCAAAAACACTGGTATTCAAAATCGCTTTCTTGGTTGACAGCGTTATTGTTACCTTTCTCTTGGTTGTTTCGTTTAATCGTGTCGTGTCGAGCGTTGTTATACCGTCTTGGTGTTTTTAGTGTGTATAGATCGCCGTTGCCCGTGGTTGTGGTGGGTAATCTGACCGTTGGCGGTACGGGTAAAACGCCGTTAGTGGCGCATCTTGTTGAAGAGCTCAGGTCTAAGGGGTTAAAGCCCGCTATTGTTATGCGCGGATATGCTGGCAAGAATAGAGCTGCTCATGAGGTCAGTGCTAATAGCCAAGCATTTGAAGTGGGTGATGAGGCTGTTGTCTTGTTCGAGCGATTAGGTTGTCCTGTCGTTATTGGTAAGAAGCGCGTTAGTGCTATTAAGTATGTTGAAAACAACTGCGATTGTGATGTTATCATTTCAGATGATGGCTTGCAGCATTATGCCATGGCGCGGGATGTTGAGATTTTAGTGTTAGATGGTATGAGGCGTTTGGGCAATCAGCAGTTATTGCCAGCAGGACCTTTGCGAGAACCTGTCAAGCGTTTAGCAAATGTTGATTTTGTTGTCACCAATGGCGAGCCGCAGCCCGGTGAGTTTGGAATGCATATTGAGCCGCTTCAGCTAGTGTCGTTGAGAAATGATTCGCGCACGTTGCCAGTGAACGCTTTTGCAGGTAAGGCGATTCATGCCTTGGCTGGAATAGGCAATCCGGATCGATTCTTTGAAACGATGACTTTATTGGGGTGTGATGTGTGTCGTCATCCGTATCCAGATCATCACTTTTTTTCGGAACAAGATATTACCTTTGATGGCGATATTGTGATGACCGAAAAAGACGCGGTTAAGTGTCGTTTCTTTGCGAAAGACAATCATTGGTTTTTGCGCATTGGTGCGCGAGTTGATGATTCTTTGTTACAAGCTGTTTTACTATTAATTAATGGGAGAGAAAAATGAAAATAAAAATGTTAATTGCTGCGACAGTATTGTTAGCGCAAACAAGTGCATTTGCTTGCAGTGGTCATGAGCATGGCGCAAGTCACTCTGCCTCAATGGCTGATTTGACCGTGTATGATGATGCAAGCAAGGCGGTGATGGTGAGCTCGGAGCAGCCAGATTTTGTGATCAAGTTACCGGGTAACCCTACAACGGGCTATTCTTGGTTTTTTGAAAATGATAATAATAATTTAGTCGAGATGATGAGCAGTGAATACACCGCTGAAGCTGTTTCTGAGGAAGTTGTCGGGTCTGGTGGCAGTCGCACTTGGCATGTCCATTTGAGCTCAGCAGCGTTTAAAGTGCCCACCAGTCTTAAATTGCACTTTCTTTACGCTAGGCCGTGGGAATTAGGGGGTGATATTAAGGAATTTACTGTCAGAACTCGTCAGGGTAATTGATAAATAGTGTTGGGGAAGGGTATAATCCCCGGTCTGAGTTGTGCGGTGATCATTTATTGGCAGCTCAGGCCTATAAAATGCGAAAGTGGCGGAATTGGTAGACGCGCTGGATTTAGGTTCCAGTAGGGTAACCTGTGAGAGTTCGAGTCTCTCCTTTCGCACCATACAAATTTCCTGACGGAGTGATTATGCAAGTTTCAGTTGAAGTGAAAGAAGGCTTAAAACGCCAAGTTAAAGTTACCGTACCTGCAGAGCAGGTAGAAAGCGCCATCAGTAAGCGTTTAGCCGAAATGACAGGCAAAGTGAAGATTAAAGGCTTTCGTGCAGGCAAGGTGCCTAAAGCTGAAGTTGAGCGTCGTTACGGTGCCTCAGTTCGACAAGAGGTCGTCGGACAGTTGTTACAAACCACTTTTTACGATGCATTAGAAAAAGAACATTTGCATGTTGTTGGTACACCCAAAATTACCCCATTACCATCAGACGCAGGCCAACCTTTAGAATATATTGCGGATGTTGAAATCTTGCCAGAATTCGAGCCCGTTGAGCTTGAAGGTGTTGACATCACAAAGCCTGTTTCATCTATTGCTGATATTGATGTTGATAATGGCGTTGAAAACTTGCGTAAGCAACACATGGCATGGGAAGTGGTTGAGCGCGCTTCACAAGAAGGCGATCAAGTGACGGTTGATTATAAAGGTATTATGGACGGCGTGGCGTTTGAAGGCGGAACGGCTAATGATACACCGATCATCATCGGTTCTAACCGTATGATCCCAGGCTTTGAGGACGGTTTGAAAAACCTAAAAGCGGGTGATACATCATCGCTTGATTTAACCTTTCCAGAGCAATACCAAGAACATTTAGCCGGTAAAGCGGTCACTTTTGAAATTACAGTGAAGAAAGTTGAGGTGCCTGTATTGCCAGAACTCAACGATGCATTAGCTGAAAAGTTTGGCATTAAAGATGGCGGCATTGAAGCGTTACGCGCTGAAGTTCTCAAAAACCTTGATCGCTCATTAGATGAGGTTATTAAGGCTCAGGTTCGTCGTCAAGTCATCGAAAATCTTTTAGAGCGAAATGATATTGACACGCCAAGCACCTTGGTTGACAATGAAATAACCCGTATGCAAAAGGAAGTTGCGCATAAATACAGCAGGGGATCAAAGGAAGAAGCGGAGAAAATATTGTCTCAAATGCCGAAAGAAAATTTCGAAAAACAAGCCCTCATGAATGTGAAGACTGGCTTGATTTTCGGAGAACTGATCAAGCGTAAGAAGCTTAAAGTGGATGATGAGCTTGTGAAAGCGCATATCCAAAGCATGTCTGTTGTTTACCAGAATCCAGAACAAGTGGTTCAGTGGTATTACAGCAACAAGGAACAGTTGGCAGAAGTTGAGCGTATCGTTCTTGAGCAGCAAGTTCTTGATGCCGTATTAGAAACAGCCAACGTAACCGAAAAGCAAATGAGTTATTCAGAGTTAACAGCCGAAGCATCTAAGCAGCAGCAATAAGGGATAATGCATGACAGATAAATCATTTCCAGGTCTCTCTACACCAGAGTCGAACTTACTCGTTCCTATGGTTATAGAGCAAACCTCTCGCGGTGAACGTTCTTTCGATATTTATTCTCGTCTATTAAAAGACAGGGTTATTTTTATTGTCGGTCCTATTGAAGACCATATGGCTAACTTAGTGGTTGCTCAGTTGCTTTTTTTAGAGTCTGAAAACCCAGACAAAGATATCCATATGTATATTAATTCACCCGGCGGTGTTGTTACAGCGGGTCTTTCGATTTATGACACAATGCAGTTCATTAAGCCAAATGTCAGCACAATGTGTATTGGCCAAGCAGCTAGTATGGGTGCCTTCTTGTTGAACGCAGGCGCACCTGGTAAGCGTTATTGTTTGCCCAACTCGCGCGTGATGATTCACCAACCTTTGGGTGGTTTTCAGGGCCAGGCGTCTGATATTGAAATTCATGCAAAAGAAATTTTGAAAATTCGCGATACTTTAAACACCATTATGGCCAAACACAGTGGTCAAACGGTTGAAAAGATGGCGGTTGAAACTGATAGAGATAATTTCTTAGGGGCAGAAGATGCGTTGAAGTTTGGTTTAATTGACCAAATTTTTGAGCACAGATCTTCCCCGGTTAAATCAGAGGACGTGACTTAAATAACGCATTACCCCTTGATATATCTTGCACCTGCCCATATCTAAGGGGGAGTGGGCAGAGCAAATAAAATTTGCCAAAACAATTGAGGTAATACAAATGACAAATAAAACACCTGACGAAGCAGATGGAAAGTTATTGCACTGTTCGTTCTGTGGCAAAAACCAGAATGAGGTGAAAAAACTCATCGCTGGACCTTCGGTTTATGTGTGTGATGAATGTGTCGATTTATGTAACGATATTATTCGTGAAGAGCGCCAAGAGGCTAGCTCTAATAAGTTCAAGTTACCTGCACCAACAACCATTTTCAAAGACCTAGACGAATACGTTATTGGTCAATCTACGGCTAAGAAAGTTCTGTCTGTTGCGGTATACAACCATTACAAGCGATTAAACACGGGTGGCACTTCAGCTGACGGCGTTGAGTTGAGTAAGAGTAATATCTTGCTAATCGGTCCAACGGGTAGTGGTAAAACATTATTGGCTGAAACCTTAGCCCGTAGCTTGAATGTTCCTTTCACAATTGCTGATGCTACCACCTTAACCGAAGCGGGTTATGTGGGCGAAGATGTTGAAAACATCATTCAAAAATTATTGCAAAAATGTGATTACGATGTTGAGCGCGCTGAGACGGGTATTGTTTACATTGATGAGATCGATAAAATTTCACGTAAATCTGAAAACCCATCAATTACACGTGACGTGTCTGGTGAAGGTGTTCAGCAAGCTTTATTAAAACTGATTGAAGGAACGGTTGCTTCTGTTCCACCACAAGGTGGTCGTAAGCATCCACAGCAAGAATTTTTGCAAGTTAACACTGGTAACATTTTATTTATTTGTGGTGGTGCGTTTGCGGGCTTGGATAAGATTATTCGTGACCGTTCTGAGAAAGCAGGCATTGGTTTTTCTGCAACGATCCAGAGCAAGGATGATAAAAGATCATTGTCAGATACCTTGGCGGCTATTGAGCCGGAAGATTTGATTAAATTTGGTTTGATTCCTGAATTCGTCGGACGTTTGCCAATGGTGGCTACCTTGAGTGAATTATCAGAAGATGCGTTAGTGAAGATTTTAACGGAACCTAAGAATGCGTTAACAAAGCAGTATAAAAGCTTGTTTGAAATGGAAGGCGCTGAGTTAGAGTTTAGAGATGATGCCTTGGTCGAGGTTGCTAAGAAAAGTATGCAGCGTAAGACGGGTGCTCGTGGGTTGCGTTCGATCTTGGAGCAGGTTCTTCTTAATACAATGTATGAGTTGCCTGCTAAAGATAACGTCAGCAAAGTGGTTGTTAATAAAGAAGTGATTACGGGAGATTCAGAACCGTTAATTATTTATGACAGCCAGGGCGATTCAAATTCTGCAGCAGATTCAGCTTAATATAAACGCTACTCAAACTGAGGTATACGAATGTCTACTGAGAAAGATGTTAAAGATGGTGTTGAGTTGATTCAAATGCCAGTGCTACCACTTCGTGATGTGGTTGTTTATCCCCATATGGTTATCCCACTGTTTGTGGGCCGTGAAAAATCTATTAAAGCGTTAGAGTCAGCCATGATGGCTGATAAGCAAGTGTTGCTTGTTGCGCAGAAAAATCCTAATGAAGATCAGCCGGTTGAAAAAGATATCTTTACAATTGGTACGGTTGCGACGGTGTTGCAGTTATTGAAATTACCTGATGGCACCGTGAAGGTGTTAGTTGAGGGTTTGTATCGTGGAAAGCTTTCTTCTTTCCAAGAAGCGGAAGAGTTTTTTCTGGCGAATGTTGAGTGTCTTTATGAAGATGAAGAGACTGATGCAATTACCGCGCCAGCTGAGGGTGAAACTGCAGAATACGAACGTGATGTAGAAGTCTTGATGCGTTCTGTATTGGCTCAATTTGAAAAATACGTCAACTTAAACAAGAAGATTCCGCCTGAAATACTAACGACTTTGGCGAACATCCCTGATGCGACACGTTTGGCTGATACCATTAGTGCCCATTTAGCCGTTAAATTAACGGATAAGCAAGAGCTATTAGAAATTGATGATGTGAAAGAGCGCCTTGAGAAAGTCTTGGTTGTCATTAGTTCTGAGATTGATTTGCTTCAGGTTGAAAAGCGCATTCGCGGACGTGTTGAGCGTCAGATGAAGAAGAGTCAGCGTGAATATTATTTGAATGAGCAAATGAAGGCGATTCAAAATGAGTTAGGTGATTTAGATAATGCGCCTAATGAAATTGAAATGTTGACTAAGAAAATTAAAGAAGCGGGCATGCCGAAAGAGGCTCGTGAGAAGTGTGAGTCTGAGTTAAGCAAGATGAAAATGATGGCGCCAATGTCGGCTGAGTCGACGGTATCGCGTAACTATCTTGATTGGGTTTTAGGTTTGCCTTGGAAGGAGCGTTCACGCTTGCGTAATAGTTTGAAGCAAGCAGAAACAATTCTTGAAGATGAGCATTATGGTTTAAAAGAAGTTAAAGAGCGTATTTTAGAATATTTGGCTGTTCAAAAGCGTGTGAAGAAGTTGAAAGGCCCAATTTTGTGTTTGGTGGGTCCTCCTGGTGTGGGTAAAACATCGTTAGGCCAATCGATTGCACATGCTACGGGTCGTAAATACATCCGCATGTCTTTGGGTGGTGTTCGTGATGAGGCTGAGATTCGTGGTCACAGAAGAACTTATATTGGTGCGTTGCCAGGTAAGATTATTCAAAAAATTTCGAAAGTGCATGTTAAGAATCCTTTTTTCTTGCTTGACGAGATCGACAAGATGGCGAGTGATTTCAGGGGTGACCCTGCATCGGCTTTGTTAGAGGTTTTAGATCCCGAACAAAACATCACCTTTAACGACCATTATCTTGAAGTGGATTATGATTTGTCTGATGTGATGTTTGTCGCAACGGCTAACACGCTTAATATTCCAGCGCCTTTATTGGATCGTATGGAGGTTATTCGGTTGTCGGGTTATACCGAGGATGAGAAGATTAATATTGCGATTCGACATTTAGTGGCAAAGCAGGTTGCTGCGAGTGGTTTGAAACCTGAAGAGATTCAGCTTGACGAAGATTTAATGCGTCACATTATTCGTTTTTACACGCGTGAAGCAGGTGTGCGTAGTCTTGAGCGTGAGATTGCAAAAGTTTGCCGTAAAGTTGTAAAAGAATTGTTGCTCGACAAAAAATTGAAAACAATTGCTGTTACCCCTGAGAACGTTGAAAATTATTTAGGTGTGATTAAGTATCGTTATGGCGAAGCTGATGAGTTTGATCAAGTGGGTCAAGTAACGGGGCTTGCATGGACTGAGGTCGGTGGTGAGTTGTTGCGTATTGAGGCGACTGTCATGCCGGGTAAAGGTAAGGCTATTTGTACGGGTCAGTTAGGTTCTGTGATGCAGGAGTCTATTACAGCTGCGATGACGGTTGTTAAGAGTCGCGCTGAACTTTACGGCATATCCCCCGACTTTTTTGAAAAGCACGATGTGCATATTCACGTGCCCGAAGGTGCGACGCCAAAAGACGGCCCGAGTGCGGGTGTTGGCATGTGTACGGCGATTGTGTCTGTATTGCAAGAAATTCCAGTGCATGCCGAGGTTGCGATGACGGGTGAGATCACCTTGCGTGGTGAGGTTTTACCGATTGGTGGGCTGAAGGAGAAGCTGCTGGCTGCTCACCGAGGTGGTGTGAAGACGGTGATTATTCCTGAAGAGAATGAAAAAGATCTGAAGGAAATTCCTGATAACATTAAGGCTGATTTAGAAATTCACCCTGTGCGTTGGATTGATCAGGTGTTGTCTTTGGCGTTAACTGAGCCACCTGAGCGTAAAAGTCGGATTGCAAAGAAAGGGGTTGATAAGGCGCCAATACAGCCACGATCAGCACGAAAAGACAAAGATCAGGGTGAGAATAGGGATAAGGCTCAGCATTAATCTGGGGCTCTTATCTTGATCCTATGAAAGCGCCGCATTGCGGCGTTTTTTTTAGCCCTTTTTTCCCCAATCTCGCGAACTTAGTGATTAATAGTTAAAAATTCCCTAGACAGGCACTTATATATCTACTAGAATGCGGCTTCGCAGTTAGATGTACGTGGGTGCTTAGCTCAGCTGGTAGAGCATCGCCCTTACAAGGCGAGGGTCGCAGGTTCGACCCCTGCAGCACCCACCACTTATCTAAACTGCTAGGTGTAATGCCTATAACTGGAGTGGTAGTTCAGCTGGTTAGAATACCGGCCTGTCACGCCGGGGGTCGCGGGTTCGAATCCCGTCCACTCCGCCATATAAACAAATAAGCCGCTGTCTTGCAAAGCAAGACAGCGGCTTTTTTGTT
>Ga0209425_10001279_pt1 | contig 29305 bp, 20 predicted proteins | sample COG_05_FD_184749 | JGI IMG/M metagenome (GOLD analysis project Ga0209425, IMG submission 184749) | Pelagic Microbial community sample from North Sea - COGITO 998_met_05 (SPAdes) (version 2) | ecosystem: Environmental > Aquatic > Marine > Neritic zone/Coastal water | place: Helgoland, sampling...
AAGAAAGAATACGAGTGGTGCATTCTCTGGAAGATTTTCTGGTAGGTGCAACACATACTGACGCTCAACATCTCCATACTGAAAAATATCGAGCCCTGTTTCCGTCGCCGTACCTTGCGCGAAGGCAGTACACAAGCCTAATGAATATACGGCCAGCACCCAACCGACTATAGAAAGAACTTGACGACGACCTGACATAAACAGATTCATAGGTCTTCCTTCTTACTCTGTTTTTCTAACCGCCATCTCAAGCATACATACTTACCGCTCAGAGCAGATTGTCTCTAAAAACGTACAAAGATGTTTGGCATTTTTCCCTGTATAAAATTCCGTTCCGCCATGCCCCGAATTCTCTAACCGATAAACCGTTACGGGTAGGCCTGCTTTTGCATATGCTTCTTCGATCGCATCTGTCTGATTCACCAAAACTGTCGTATCTTTTACTCCGTGAAAGACAAGCAGTGGCGCATCATCCGGTGTCACATGGAATTTTGCAGATGCCTGTTTTGCCTTCTCAAGCAGCGTATTTGCCGGGCCTCCCAACAGATTGTAAACAACTGAGCCTGGTTTATTCACTTTCCACGATTGCGTTCTACTTCTAAGTGGAAAATCTGTTGCTCCGTAGTAGTCAACAACAGCCTGCACGCGTGATGACTGTTCGCTGTTGCCTCCAACATTACCTTCGAGCTCTTCACTATCACCTGTAGTTCCAAGAAGTGCGACAAGATGCCCACCAGCACTCGCTCCAGCTGCAATGACACAGTCTGGGTTATATCCATATGTTTGTGCATTGGCCCGAAGCCAACGGATAGCCCCTTTACAGTCATGTAATTGAGCAGGCCATTTTGCGATATCGACCAATCGATAATTGATACTTGCAACCGTATAGCCAAAATTGGAAAGCCACTTCACAAAACAGTTTTGTTTTGAACCACCTTTCCAACCACCACCATGAACCCAGATAACCAGTGGTGAGCCCTCTGGTTTTTCCGGCAGATACAGATCAAGTAAAAGCGGCTTTCCGTCGACCTCTGCGTATTGCAGATTCTTCACCTGACTTCCTGCAAGCACGACTTCAGGAATTCCTTTTCCTGATACTGGAATTTTCTGCTTGGTGAATTCATCAATCAGAGGCTCGGCCATGCAGGGAAGACCAAGGAAAAGGAAAATAATAAAAACTCGCATGCCAGAACCAACTTCAAAAAGACTATCTTGTTATTACTTTCAACTGCATTCAATCATCGCACTGGTTTCTTCCCGTCAATTTTCAATTCTGAAAAACCCCCAGAGGGATGGTATTATAGCTGAGTACTATTCTTCGTAAGATTGATCTCTCGGAGCATGTGTACTCAAGAAAGCTGGAGAGAACATGTCAGTAACGATTGATCCACGATACCCTTCAATCGAAGACCTCCGTCAAAAAGCAAAACGTCGGATGCCGAAGTTTGCATTTGAATATCTCGAGGGTGGCTGTAACAGTGAGATTAATCTCGCTCGCAACACAGCTGAAATTCGTGAGGTTCGATTACAGCCAAAATATATTGGTGAATATGATGGTGCTGATCTATCCGTCGAACTCTTTGGCATAAAATATGATGCACCGTTCGGCATTGCTCCCATTGGCCTGCAGGGACTGATGTGGCCAAAGGCCTGTGAACTGCTTGCTGCAGCAGCACACGAACAAAATATTCCGTTCTGCCTATCCACTGTCAGTACGGCAAGCATTGAAAATGTTGCAAACATTACAGACGGTCGCGCATGGTTTCAGCTCTATCACCCAGCCGAAGAAGACCTACGGGACAAACTCGTTGCACGCGCTGCAGATGCAGGGTTCCCAGTTCTTGTCCTCCTTGCTGATACACCAACATTTGGATATCGACCAAAGGAAATAAAAAACGGTCTATCGATTCCTCCACGGATGACGCTCAGCAATATTGTTCAAATGATGCAACGACCATCATGGTGCGCTCACCAACTGATAGCTGGTAAACCAGAATTCGCATCTCTGAAACCATACATACCAAAGGGACTGAACATGAAGCACCTTGGCTTGTTCATGAATAAAACATTTCAAGGCAGGCTTACAGAAGACCGTATAAAAAAATTACGTGATCTCTGGAAGGGAAAACTCGTCGTTAAAGGTATTGTGACAGAAGAAGACGCTGAGAAGGTTTTATCGATTGGTGTCGACGGAATTATTTCATCAAATCATGGTGGTCGACAGCTTGATGCTGGTCAGTCAACGATTCGGCCAATGGCAAAACTGGCACAACAGTTTGGGGACAAGATGACCGTCATGCTCGATTCAGGCATTCGAAATGGATCAGATGTTGCATGCGTCCTGGCAAGCGGCGCACAATTCACGTTCCTTGGTCGCACATTCATGTACGGCGTCGGCGCGATGGGAAAACAAGGTGGTGTCCAAGCAATTACGATTCTGAAACGACAACTTCAACAGGTCATGGAACAGGTTGCCTGCAAAACAGTGGCAGACTTTCCACACCATCTCCTCAGAGAATAGTCCTGCATCGAAACGCTGGCTCTTCAAGCATCGGCCGTGACACATTGGTGTGTATGGCTGCCACTCGCTGCATCAGGGAAGCGAAAGATTATTCTTTCAGCACCATATCGATGCACATGACGGCAGAAAAAATAATCTGACGAAGCGGATTATCCGCTGGCACTGAATCGTCAATCTCCAACACATAGTTGTCGGCACTCGTAAAAAGTTCCTTGCCGACACCAGACCATTTTTTTGTTACGTGGGCAAACTCTGTTCCATCATCGGCTACAAACCGAAAGTTCCATCCTGTCCACGAACCTTTTAAGTGACAGAGTTCTTTGCCAGCAGCACTCAATACAGTGAACGCACCGCCTAGAGAAAAAAGGTGCTGCTTAAACGATCCAATCTTTTCTTTCTGTTTATCCCGTACTTCAACAGTTGATAGAAAAAAAGAAAAGCCACGATGGACTGAACAGACAGGCTCACCAGATGGCGTAGTAATTTCAATTTCAAATGGAGTGAACCTCTTATATTCAGTAAAGCGAAATACTTTTGTCGCTATTCCAAGTCGTGGTTCACGACAATGCAGAACAACCTCCCCAGACTGCGGATCATAAATATCAAAATTATTTGCGGCTTTAAATAATCCAACATGCTCTTTCACAAGAAAAAGATTGTTGTTCAGTGCAGAATGCATTGGTTTCTCTTCATAACGTTTGTTTTGCGACCATCTGCATGGATTCAGTCGTTATCTAGTCAGATCTGATGTGTTCCTCACTATTTTGTAACACGCGTGCTATCCGCCGACCAAAACTGCCCGTTGTCATTTTTCAGGAAGAGGCGAAGTCTGGTGTTGGTAAAAGGCGTTGCACTTTTCAACGTGAACTCATTCTTCCCCTCTTTGACGTTTGGGATACGTTCTGAGTGTTCCCAGCGGTCTGCAAATGTAAGTCCATCTTGCGCTCCCCAGTACACCTCGAGTTCTGGAATCTTGCCGAGATGATCGATCCGGTACTCTATTTTCAGTCCTCCAGGAGTAACTTCCACTGACTGAACAGTCACTTCAGAGGGAATGTTTAAAAGTGACTCTTTATGCTCTGGTGCAAGATACGCGGGAAGGTCTTTGAGCTGGTTGTCTTTTGTGAGATCAACGCCACCTGCAGAGAGTGGCTTATGAAAGCTGAGCCCTCCTGTTCGAAGAAAAAACCAACCATCGTCAGTCACTCCTCGATGCGTGTACGTCAGCCCTGTCTGCTTATCAACATCTCCACCCGACATGTGATCAAGCTGAAGCAATTGACCATCTTCCTGTACCACCCACCCTCGATATCGCATTTCACGAGGATACAGCCCTGTCCGCTGAACATGTGGTGGACCGGGCACTTCAACAAAGCTACCAACCCAAAGAGACTTGAGTGGCTTCCCTTTGTTGTACTTATTCCCCACGCCAAACAATCGCCACTCATTTTCATCAGCAAGATAAAAATAGCTGTAGTAGGTGTCATAGGTTTCTGACGGTACAACACGCAGGGCTAATACTTGTCGTTGACCTTGATGACCAGTGAGTGGATCCCAATCACGAATTTTGACACCTGTTCCTTCATGCCCAAACCCGCCGAACGTTGCATCACGATTACCGATTGCAAGAAGGTGAGAGAGTTGTTCAATCGGTGGTTCTTCCTGACCACGCCCATAAGACCAGAGTGAAAAATTAAACCCAGCATTGACCGTACCATCGGCCTGCCACGTTGGACCGTAATACCCAAATGGTGTTGTGATAGGTGCATAGAAACCAAGGTCACCAGGAACGGCATCCATCTCCATCACCCAGAGACGAACTGGCTTTTTGGCTTGAGAACTTGAAAACTTAGTATGTGCTGCTGATGGTCGCCATCGCTTCCTCATCACTGCAGCACCATCAAGACTCGGGCCGCTTAGTTTCATCCAATGAAAGCGAGTGCCCGCTGCTGCTTCCTCACACACAAGTCGCAGGCGATGCAGCCCAGGCTCAGTCACTTGAAATGGACATGTGAATGCCATGCCTGGTTCTTTTGCAGAATTCATGGAAAAAGATACAGACTTGTTATCCATCGTCAGCACAAATCTGCCTCCGGAAGCCTCTGCTGTCATCCAAAGAGCGAGCGTTCCTGTACCGGCTTTCGGAGCAAACCATACCCATTCTGCCGCGTCACCAGCATCCCACTTCTCAATCCACGAGAACGACTTCCCACTATTTAAATTATCGAGATCCGGTATCTTTCCATCGCCGGCTAAGACGAGACCAAGCTTTGGGAAAAATGATTCGTTCGGTGTCAGATACAGCGCACTATCATGTGTCTTCTGAAGCATGCACAGGCTGTTGGGATCATCACCACACGCCTGCCATGAAATAGGAACTCCGAGCTGCCCGTCACCAACCATCGGTGGTTTTTCCGCACATACGCTTCCAAACATGCCACACAGAAGCAGGCACGCTCCCCATTGAGTCCTATTGATCGTGAAAGCTGTGCTCATAACGAGTCCTTCCAGAGGAGGACATGGTAATTCACTAAGAAGTCACCCAAAAGAACCACCCAGACAGGATCGACCCAGACACCAAAACTATTCAGAGTCTATTGTCTTTATGAGTCCAAGAGAAGCACATGCTCAGAAAGAATGCTCAGCAGCCATAAATTAATGATACAAACACGTTATGGTTGCTGCCGGTGCATCTTCGGGAGAGAGCATTCCGGAGTGATGCATCGGAAGAGTGAAAATGGTCAACAGTTGCATGGCGAATAGTCACTGTTGAACAAAGGCATGAGGGTCGCCTCAGCTACATCAACCCTGGACGTTGATGTCACTCTATCAGCAATGACTTATCTTACCCAGACGAAGAGCATGACTGCTCTGACGAAGAAGGTCATCAATTTTTTTTCGCTGCGTCACTGGAAGAATCGCAGAAATAGAAGGAGATTCAACCTGATTTTTGGCACGAAAATTTCCGCCGCAGTGTTGACAGACAACAACTGTAGATTCCAGACTTTTTTCAATACGAACCGGGCGTCCGCACACTGGGCACGTTTGTTGAATGTATGCTGTTTTCATTCTACTCCTCGGAGTTCGTCACCAGTTTCTTGACATCCAGCGGCCACAAGGTGCTGCTCTGCCAATCGCTTCCTCCTACTACCTGACTTTTGTTGGTGTCGTCGGAAGTCCTTCCGTTCTTCAGGAAAGCGAACGCGACCGTAAAGTGCTTGAATTTCTGCTATGGCTGCGACTGCTTCATATCGGTGGGGATCCATATTTTGCCTCCCTTTAAACTTTGCCTACATGTTAAACCGCAAACAAATCAACTCCTTAACAGGTCTGCCATATTTTTTTATGAAAGGTTTTTTACCCCGAACTGACGCATTGAACGTCACAAGGCTAGTTACTACGTATTTCCTATTTTCTCCAAATGGTCTGGTCCTGCAGCCACTGCTAAGGCTGATCGCAGGAGCACGAGTCTGTTGACACTATTATCTTCCAACGACTCAGACACTGCGTAGGCACGCTGGGTCACCATCCTCGTCTATCAACAAGCGATGTGGCTTCGTTTCTAGACACTGTAAGGATGTTGCCTACTATTTTTATATGGATTCAGACACTTTCCATTATCAGGATTCGATACAGCGAGGCTTCGTTCGTCGTGTCACGCCCAAGTCACACAAACATCGAGCGGAAATAAAGCCAAAGCGATTAAAAAAAGAGACTGAAACGGTTTTAGTATTTGATCCAGACGGCATCTCTCAAAAAAAACTTCGCAACTTCCTTCGAAAAAAAGGATTTCAAGCGGCCTCCACTCAACGACCTGAGGGTGTCGAATATCGTTTTAAGACATGGCCGAAACCTGATCTTCTGATCATCAGTGCACACCAGCAACTTCCTGTTGCTTTGAGAACATTCAATGCTTTCTCATGGAATCCTGCTCTTGCCAAATGCCCGGTGATTCTCATTGGTTCGAGTCGGCAAGAAGAACTTCTGACTAGCCATGCAAAAGTTGATCATCTCAGACAGGTGATTCTTTCACCTTTCAAAACAGAACTACTCGTACGTGTTATGAACTCTCTGATTTATCGCTAACGACAGGCAACCCTCCAAGGGCGGTTGACTCGGCGAATTCTGTGAAAATATAGCGTTTACAGAGAGATTTCCCATCTCGTACTTTTTGTACGTTCTGACCAATACGATTGTCGAATCAAGAGAAAAGCATGGTTGACTGTGCCATGACTTACAGAGTTATGGATGAGAAACACTCCTGCTACCTCTTGGTCAGTCACGTTGGAACCAGAACATGATGACGTTCACGAGAAATACCCTTACTCCGTGTATCATCGCCAGCCTTGTAAGCACCTCACTTCTCGCTGGCGAACCTGCAGCCGTCATCGACAGCACGCTCATTGATTCCTATGCACAGAATGATGTACCGGCTCCAGTCACACTCATGCCACGTGCAGGTGTTCCTGATGAAGACGTATACCAATATCGTGCTGCCGCTCCCCAAGAAGCCGCCATTGAAGAAGGTGCCACTCGGTATCTTGAAACAGACTTTTTATTGAACCGAGGGATTGAAACCTACGGTTTCATTGACGTTGGTATTGGCGCCAATGCGTGGGGAGCAGATTGGAATGGTCCGATCACCTTTAATGATCGTGCCTGGCAGGGACAGATGAACCAGCTCTACCTCATCAATGAGCGGATTCTTAAGGAAGATCAGTTGAGCCTGGGTGGTCGAGTCGATCTGCTCTACGGCACTGACTTTCTTTACACTGTCGCTGGTGGGCTTGATACTGAATGGAATTCCAATCGCTACTACGGCCTGGCTATGCCACAGCTTTATGGCGAAGTTGGAAGCCAGGCACTGAATGTCAAGTTTGGACATTTCTATACCCTGATCGGTTATGAAGTTGTGCCGGCGATCGGCAACTTCTTCTACACGCATGCATACACCATGCAGTATGGTGAACCGTTTACTCACACCGGTGTACTCGCAACGTGGGTACCAAATGATCAACTCACAATTATTGGTGGTATTACCAATGGGTGGGATAACTGGGACGTTGGCTTGCCAACAAACCAGGCGAACCCTTTCCCTGGAAGTACAAGCAATGCATCGTTCTTGGGAGCTGTAACATTCTCAAGTTCAGATGGTTCACAAGCCCTCACACTGGCCAACTCAAGTGGGAATGAGTTTACTGTGCCGAGTTTCGTAAACCCCGCCGGCGACTATGTTGGGAATCGAACGGTCACGAGTATCGTGTACTCCAATGAATTCACTGACAAGCTGACCTACGTTTATCAAAGTGACTTTGGTTACCAGGCATATGCTGGTGGAGATAGTCCCTTCTATTACGAAACACAAGGGCAGCAGCCAGGTTCTGCCTATTGGTATGGAGTGAACCAATATTTGTTTTACAACTTCACTGACTACCTTATTGGTGGACTTCGACTTGAGTGGTTTCGAGATAATAACGGCACCCGAGTACAGTATGGCCTTCGTGATGGATCACCAGAAGCTACAGGGTTTGCTGGAAATTTCTGGGCCATGACATGGGGACTGAACTACCTTGTTGGTAACAATCTCGTCATCCGACCAGAACTCCGATACGACTGGTTTAGTCAAGATCTGGGCAATGCTGCTCAAGGCGTAGGATTACCATTCGGTAAAACTGCTGGTGGCCTGGGAACTCAGAGTGATCAGTTCTATGGCGGCTGCGATATCATCTGGCAGTTTTAACTTGAGCCAGAACAACCCCGACTACATCACCTTTAGTATGGTCAGCGAGCTTGATGATCAGAAATCGTGAAGTTGTGAAAACCACGACACAAGAACATCAACGTCTTGAGACACTGGGCCGAGATAGGAATCAGGCCGAACAACAACAAGTGTTCCTTCATCAACTGCTAATGACGTAGCAAAGGCTCTCGCCTCTTCAGCAATCCTTCCGTCTGGCGTTGCTGCATCAATAGTCACCACATCTGGTCCTGCTGCACGAATGACTCGCTCCCACAGTGTGTCAGGTCTTGAACCACGACCGAGTCGAACAACCGTACAACCGGTTCCCGTAAAAAGATCGTAGATTGATAAACCATTATCACCCCATGAAACATCCGGGCAGCGTCGACCTATCCAACGGTCTGCTCCCGAGCGAGCAAGTGGTCCACCACAATATTCCACATCAACCTCAGAAAGCCGATTCACTGCCTCCTTGCGTATTGGTGGCAGCCCAATGATATAGGGCAACACCCAACGACGAAAAAAACCAATAAGTGGATTCTGATTCATCATGATACGGAGCATCCGTCCGGAACCCTGAACAACTGCAGCCCCAACGGGATGACGCTCGTCTTGATATGTGGTGAGCAATGAACTCGTGGCTTGTCTCTTGATAACCATGGCAAGTTTCCAGGAAAGATTGACTGCGTCCTGAATACTTGTGTTCATGCCCTGCCCACCTGCCGGACTATGAATATGTGCTGCATCACCGGCAAGAATAACCCGACCATGACAATACTGATCGACCTGCCGCTCATTGATACGGAATTCTGAGAGCCACAGGGCTTTTTTTATCGTCCAATCAAGACCCGATCGTGATCGAAGGACGTGAAGCATATTCTCGCACGTTGGATCGATCCGAGGGCTTTCCAAATCAATTGGACCAGCATCAGCGATAACTCGCCAAACTTTATTTCCATAGGGGAAAAGTCCAAGTAAGCCAGCTGAAGAAAGAAACATTCGAATGCGGTCCTCTGGCCCGGCTTCTACCAACTCCAGATCAGCCAGAAGCCATCGGCGATCAATCGCAACACCTGGAAATTTTACACCAAGGCGTTTGCGTACAGTCGAGTGTGCTCCATCGGCACCAACAAGCCAGGCAAATTGGGAACATACACCATCAGAAAATTGCACTTCAACATGATCTGCACAGGATGAAAAATCCTTGACTGCTACTCCCCGTTCCACTTGTATACCCAAGCTCTCAAGTGCTTCATTGAGAATCGATTCTGTTTTGTTTTGAGGAATCAAAAGGCCATGTGGAAATCGTCCAGTATCGACACCAAAATCAATCTCTTGAAGAACGCTGCCATCAGCCTCGAACTGAATTCCAAAGACCGGCCTTCCTTGGGTGGTAAATTGTTCGACAGGAACGGATGCGTGGAGAACTTCGAGTGACCGACGCCAGAGAACTGCTGCTTTCGACAACTGTGATGGATTTGGTTCCGCATCAACAATGCGCACATCAATACCACGACGGGCCAGTTCGAGAGCGGCTACAAGACCAGTTGGCCCAGCTCCACACACAAGCACACTCATGGATGTCTCCATCAAAACCTCTGCAAATAGACGCTCGCTATGCAACAGGTACTATCCTATCTGAAGGGTAGCAAATACATGCATGACGTTCACACAATTAAAAATGGTCTTCTGAAAACAGGAACGAGTTGACGGAATCTGCTGTGAAGCATGAAATAAGATTCCAAAAATAAAGGATCTTTCCGAGAACACAAAGCAGGCGAAAGAAAATTGAGGAGTGCAGCATGAAGTCGAGTAGACGTTTATTTTTTCAGGCCGGTGCCGCTCTTGCAGCTACTGGAATAACGCGGCATCATGCGAGAGCAGAAGGCACGCCACACGAGTGGCAAAACGGCCGCAGCCCGTGGCCGATGTGTCTTGATACAGCAACACTTGCAAAAGAATTACCTCTCGACAAAAAAATCGAAGTCGTTGCAGGCTCTTCTTTTGATGCACTCGAACCATGGGACAGGGAGCTCACGGCATACGAAGAAGCCGGTGAATCCCTCAAGGATCTTGGAAAGAGCATTCGCGACAAGGGTCTGTTTGTTCCGAGTGTCATTGGTCTGTGGGGAAGTCTTGGAAATACGAAAGAAGACTTTGAAACTCGGCTTGAAGAGCATCGCACCAGACTCCGCATGATTCGTGACATTGGTTCTGAGCATGTACAAATCATTCCTGATTTACAAAAACGAGAAACGTTTACAAAAGATATCGGTGCCTGGTGCTACCGGCGAATCAGTGAAATCGCACTGAATGACTACGGTCTCAAAACGGGGATCATTTTTCTCAACGCCGTCCCTCAGCTTAAAACACTTTCCGATGCTGTTGACGTCGGCATGATGTCCGGTTGGCCTGACGCAAAGGTAATTCCTGACACCTACCATAATTTTCACGGTGGCACTGAACCGAATGCTCTGCGGATGTTGAACCCAGATGCCATCGCTATTTTTCAGTTTGCAGACTCGCCAAAGGGTCTCGATCGTCAAGACACATGGTGCGATGAAAAACGAGTGCTGCCAGGTGATGGCATTCTTCCACTGGTTGAGCAACTGAAAATTCTTTTCGAGATTGGGTACACAGGATGTGTGTCTCTCGAACTATACAATCCTGCGTATCGCAAACGTGAGCCCAATGAATTCCTGTGGGAAGCTCATCAAAAGACTCTGGCTGTCATTGAACAGGCAGTGCCTCACCCCGGATAGTCATTGGCTCTGTGTTTTCGTAGCTCGTATTTTCGTATCAAGCTCATATTTTCGTATCATAAGAATACAAGGCGATTCTCAACAGAGACATCAGGCGATTGATCTATCTATCCTGGAAATTGATGCTCCCCCTTTTTTGCATCCTCGTAGACTTCACGAGTATCCATCGCTGCACCGGGATCTCCCTGCGACTGCATCCACGTTTGCAAGGCTGATTGGAGTTCGTTCATGGCTTCTTCATGCTCTGGTTGCCCAGCAAGGTTCCTCATTTCATACGGATCTACAGCTGAGTTATACAAAGCAATAGCAGGACGCGTCGTGAAGCGATTGATCAACTGAAAGGTTCGCTCGTCCTGCCAGCAGTCTCTCATCCATGTTGACCAATATTTTCTTTCAATTTGGTCTCGTGATGTCATACCCATGAGATGCTTTTCGACATAGGTGTTCTGAGGTTTCAGATTCAATACTAAATGGTACCTACCATCGCTAATGGAACGTATTGGGTACGGAGGCCCTTCTGGATAATTATTGTGTAACCCATATACATACCTTCTTTGCGAGGGTACTCCTTCAAGAAGACTTGGCAGAAAACTGACACCATCACACTTTTGCTGAATGCTTGCATCACTTTCACCATTCAAGGCAAGCATCGTAGGAACAACATCTGCATATTGCACCAACGCATCGGTTCTTCCGGGCTTGATGGTTCCGGGCCATGATGCGACCAATGCCGTATGAACACCCGTGTTCCAGTTCGTCCATTTATTTCCTGGAAATTGTGAGCCCTGCTCGGATGTGAAAAGCACCAACGTTTCTTCACGTTTCCCGGAAGCATCAAGGACACCAAGGATTTCACCAACCTGGCTATCCATATATGTTATTTCAGCCAAATAGTTTGAGAAACAGGTTCGAGTCTCAGGTGTATCAGCAATATTTTCAGGAAGTGTAATTTTTTTCGGTGGATACGCAGAGGCATCTCCCATGACCCATGGCACATGCGGCTCAACGAGTGCAACGACAAGGCAGAATGGATTTTCTGCTTCCCGGCTCATGAACTCTTTAATTCCATCAAGGCTATGCGGCTTCGTTGGATTTTTCACACAACTTTTTTCAAAGCCATCAACCATCTCAAAAGGAAAGACAGAAGTTGGTTTGACGTGTATCTTGCCGCTTATTCCAACTCGATATCCATGAGGTTCTAGATAGTGCGGGAGACTACGTACACCGATACGACTCGAGGAGTGGTTGTACGCACTTCCATTAGCAACTGGATATTTCCCCGTAAATAATTCTGATCGACATGGCTGGCACATCGCTTCACAAAGATATGCCTGATCAAATACAAGCCCGCCTGCAGCAAGTCGGTTGATATGCGGTGTCTTCGCATTTACTCCACCATACAGTGAGAGATCGTTGTACGTACAATCATCTGCCATGATGATAAGCACATTTGGGCGATCCGGATTGTCAGCACAAGCACAGTGGGCGACGAAGAAAAGTGCCGGAATCACAAGTAGTTTGAACGTTGATTGCATGAAAATACCTCCCGTATTGCCCCATCTTACGCCAGAGCGATTCAGATGCCACAATAGAAATAAATAGCAAGCTCAAGACCCCTAACAAGAAGCCAAATAGGTCCTCGTGTTTATGCGTCAAATGCAGCATTCCATCCTCTGTATCCTCTTACTTGTAACAAGTGCAATCTTGAATACGTGTACAGCAGAACAAATTTCACCAGTCAATCCGAAAGATCTCTACGAAGAACAAACTGTCTCTGTGCAGGAAGGTGATGAAAACCTTGTCTTCCGGTACCGGCTTTTACGACCAGAATCTTCTGATCCCCAAAAGAAATTCCCCCTCGTCGTGTTCTTTCACGGAGCAGGAGAACGGGGATCGGACAATGTCAGTCAACTTCAATACTTCCCAACGTGGATGACAAGTGACTCTCTCCGCAAGAAATATCCTTGCTTTATTCTGGCTCCACAATGCCGAGAAGGATACCGATGGTCAGCAGTTGATATGACAACCGACATGCGAGCAGCTTTGAAAGCGATGGATCAGGTGATTGAAAACGAAGCGATTGATACAGATCAAATTCTTGTTACAGGTCTTTCGATGGGTGGTGCCGCCACATGGGAAGTTGCCATGCGACTCCCTGAAAGAATTGCTGCAGCAGTTCCAGTCTGTGGGAAAAGTGAAGAGCAGTATGCAGAACTCGCAAAGGATGTACCCCTTTGGGTAGTCCATGGAGATGCTGATACGGTAATCCCGGTGGACTGTTCACGCTCTATGGTCGCTGCTGTTAAGGAAGCTGGTGGAAATCCGAAATACACAGAACTCCCTGGCGTTGGCCATGATTCCTGGACCGCTGCATATCATGATGAGGAATTGCTCGACTGGTTTTTCAAGCAGCATCGGTAGAGAGTCCAGTACGAATCAGAATGGCGTTGGGTGTCCTACTCCCGATTCTGTTCGATGGACTGAATCAGACCGTCCCGAAGAGTAACAACCGTCTTGGCTCGTTCTGCAATGTCAGGTTCATGGGTCACCATGACAATGGTTCGGCCGGTATTATTCAACACATCAAGAAGATCCATAATTTCATTCGATGTTGCTGTATCGAGGTTTCCAGTAGGTTCATCAGCAAGAATGACGTGAGGATTGTTGACTAAAGCTCGAGCAATCGCCACGCGCTGCTGCTGACCACCAGAAAGCTGATTGGGCCTGTGGTCAAGACGGCCGGCAAGACCCACAAGCGTTGCCAACTTCGTACTCAGTTCACGGCCATCCGGACGAACAGGCAACTGGTACGACAGCGGAACCATGATGTTTTCAACGACACTGAGTTGCTGAATCAGATTGTATGACTGAAACACAAAACCTAGATAACGACCACGGACTCTCGACAGGTCTTCATCACTCAGTGTCGCAACGTCGTGTCCGCCAAGTAGATATTGACCGGTAGTTGGTCTATCGAGGCAGCCAAGCAGGTTTAAGAGTGTACTTTTCCCTGAACCAGAACTCCCCATGATGGCAACAAAATCTCCCTGCTTAAATTCAAGGGAAACACCTGCCAACGCTTTGACATCCTGCCCACCGAGTCGATAGACCTTGGTCACATCTCGAACCATGGCAACTTGCACTGGTTCTTGTGACGATTCCTGAGGGGTGTTACTCATGACGAAGGGCCTCGATTGGATCCATATTGGCAGCACGCTGCGCCGGGTAGATGCCAAATACAATTCCGACACCGACTGAAATTCCAAAGGCTGCAACAATCGACCATGGTGCAAGTCGTGGCTCTAGTTGATGAATTGTTGATGGGAGCGTCGACCAGAGTTCGGGCATAAAGCTTTCAATAACAAGCCGAACACCTTCAACAGTTGGACCGCAAAGAAATCCAACTGAGACTCCCAAGAGCCCACCGGTACCCGAAAGCACAACAGTTTCCCACAGAAACTGCTGAACGATCTCACCTTTTGTTGCACCGAGCGCACGTCTGATGCCAATTTCTCTCGTTCGCTCCGTAACTGTGGCAAGCATGATGTTCATGATGCCAATACCCCCAACAACAAGTGATATTCCAGCAATTAACAGCAAGAGGACGTTGAACATCATCCGCAATGTTTCGGCTTGCTCAAGCAATTCTTTTGGGACAACAACAGCGTAATCGAGTGTTTTGTGATACCGACTGAGCAGTGCACGGATAATATCAGCGGAGGCATCAACGGATGCAACATCATCCACAACAGCAGTAATCTGATTCAGCTCGATGGTCTCGTTCTGAAAAGTACCTCCACGAACGGTGATGACACGATCGCCTATACGTTTTCGAAATGTACTCAGTGGAATGTACACATCACGGTTGTATTGCCGGGCTGAAAAACTTCCTCCAATAGCAGCCGCGGCTGTTCGATCTTGTGCAACACCAACAACAACATAAAACTCTGTGCCAATCTGAATAGCACGGCCGAGTGGATCCTGAATTGGAAAGAGACGTTCAGCAACATCATGCGCCAACACCACTACATTCTCCAAACCTCGAAGGTCTGACGCAGCAAGCGGCCTACCGCGAACAACAGGCAGTCGATTTATCGAAAAATATTCCGGAGTACATCCGATCACCTGCGCTGAAACAGCAAATTCATCACGACGAACATCTCGACTAATTTCTCGCATTGGCACTGCTGACAAGATCGTCGGAACATTGGTGATAATCCGGTCATAATCTGATCGCAACAAACCATATGCAATTCCAGAGCGGCTTCCACTGTCACTATTGGCTTCCTCTGATGGCTTGATAGTCCGTATGATGATACTTGTTGCACCAAGTTCTTTGATCTGTTGCTGTGCTTGATAGCTCACGCCCTCCCCCATAGCGACAAGCCATATCACAGCGGTCACACCGATGAGAATGCCAAGGACAGCCAGGGCTGAACGAAGCTTGTGGAGCATGAGGCTACGGAAGCCAAGTTTGAGCTGCTGAATGACGTTCATGCGTCGACTTCACTCTCCACAGCTTGTACTATCAAAAGGCATGTCCACGCATACGGGGCGTGAACTTTTGAGCTATTCATTCGTGCCAGGACGACCAGACCATTCCAAAGCCTGTTCTTGATCACGTGAGAGCGAGTCAGCAAGCACTGTTTCTGGATTTAAGAACACCAGCTCTCCTTCTTCAAGACCCTGCACTATTTCTACAAATCGATCATCACTTTTTCCGAGCGTAACAACTCGTTGTTCAAATCCTTCTCCCTGCTTGACAGCACACACGAACTCTTCGCTATCTTCGATCACAGCTGCAACAGGCACTGCAATGACATCCTGCAAATCTGCAACAATGATAGTAGCCTCAGCAGTAAACCCAGGCCTCAGGGCTTCGGACTTCCCATCAATGCGCACACCAACAACATATTTTTTTGCTGTTGAAAACCAGTTTGACTCCGGCCGATTGGCAACAGACGTCACAACACCAGAAAATTTAAGATCTTGTACACGGACAATCGCGGGCATTCCGGGTGAGATCTCATCGACCTTCGACTCATGAACCTCGACGTCTGCTCGCATCTTGGTGAGATCAGGAAGCTGCAGAATGACCTGCCGCTCTTTGACTGATGTGCCTTCTTTGATTTCAGTTTCACGATCCCTCGATCGTGAATTAGCGTAAATTACAAGACCATCTTGCGGCGCTTTAATCGTGCACTTGAGAAGTTCGCTTTCCAGTCTCTCAAGCTTGATCTTCTCCAATTCAAGTGCCGCTTTTTCACTTTCAAGTCGGGCTTCTGCTGAGTCACGAACGCTTTCAAGTTCCGTGGTCATCTTTGGCTTCGTGAACTTGGTAAGTACATCCAGTGATATCTCCGCTGTTCCAAGATCTAATTTTGCACGCGCAACTGCTGATTTTTGCGCCTCAAGTTGCTGCGGTGTAATGTAGCCCTTGCGAAACATACGCTCACCGTATGCCAATGTATTTTCTGTGGCCTGAAGTCGTTCTGTTGTTGCAGTAACATTTGACTCTGCAGTGCGGAGATCTTTTTTGAAGAGACCCTCTCGATACTCTTCAACTGCAATTTTTGCAGCGGCGTAATCTTTGTCCGCCTGAATCATCAAGGCCCTGGCTTTTTCATAGGCAATCTTCTGAGCAGTTGCATTTTCAGATAAGACTGATGCATCGAGTTTGACGATATCCATGCCCTCGGCCACTCTGTCACCATCATCTACAAGCCAGATAATGGTGGCGCCACCTGCAACATCGCAGGTAATATCGACGTTCTCGTCACTAACCAAACTTCCTTCTTCGGTAACTGTAATCTGAAGATCTCTCCGCTGAACTGTGTAGAGTGGCATACCTGTCAGGTCAGCCGCCTGATTTGTATCCGGCAAAAACTCAAGAAGACGTGGAAAAAGAAATACTCCCGCTAGAAGAACTGGGAGAAGCAAGAGCAACCATGTCCATCCACGACGAGGACTTCCACCAACACGCTCGCGCTGAGCTGTCGGATTCCCAAGTAAGTCAGCAATAGCCGCCGCATTTGTTGATGCTGTTGGCTGCTCTGGTGTTGATGTTTCTAAACTGTCCACAAATTCGTCACTTCTTTTCAGAGAATTAGGTCATACCACTATGTAACTATGTCACTCGTCACTGGTTTCTCACATAAAATTTTTATCACACGAACTTCCTTCCAGAACTGCTATTACACAGGGCATGGGCAGACATCACTTTAGAAAAGACGGTATCAAATCTACCCAAGACTGGTCCTCCTTCACTTCCACGGATGCAGGAAGCACTTCCTTGCTGATTGTTTCATCAGCGTTCTCTGATTCCGTATCGTCTGTTTCAGTCGGCATTGCTCGTGCAATGATACTTGGCAGAATGCCTGGTGTATCCAGTAGTTCAATTCCTGCATCATTGGGCATCGGTGGTGGCGGATCAATTTCTTCGAGGTAATCAAGCCATTCCTGTGGAACTGGTGGTGGAAGTGGCATCTCTTCACAAGAAGAACGAGCAAACCCTTCAAACGGTTTGTCAATCCAAACCCCATGTTCATCAAGATCCATGATTCCCATTTGATATGCGAGGGAAGCGCGTGTCGCGTAGTAGTTGATCCATATGCTGGTTAATGCGTCCTGAGAACTCCGAAGGTCATTAAATGCATAAATCAGATTGAGTGTCGCAGTTGGAGCCAGCTGGCCTGCAGCTGGATCAACAACTGGAATAGAACCATCAGGACTTGGTGGTGGCGGTGGTGGTGCTGGTTGACTTAAACTCAATCGTGTCTGATCGACTCGACGAATGGCAATAATCACCGCCCGTCGTTGTGTCTCAAGATTTCGTGCATCGAGTTCAAGCTGTCTTAAAAGCTGTCGAATAGAGAGCTTTATTCCATCTTCGTAGCGGATCTGTTGGCGTCTAACCTGCTGATAATCAAGAATTGCCTGCCGGAAGTTATTACGTTCTCGCAATCGTGTAAGCGGTGCATCAAAGCGGAGACGGCCTCCCATATTACCTGTCGGAGCCCGGAAGCGAGCCGGATTCGTACCGGTCGTCGAGAGATCGCCATCAATTTCAAGGTCAAGTCCAGCCAAGAGCGCCATGGCATTGAATTGAATGAGCCGCCACTGATCGACCAAAGCAGCTCGATTGTTCATCCAGTCGAGCCGATTTGCTCGAGCGACCTCAAATGCAATATCAGGATCAATTCGTTCAGGCTCAATTGTAATTGCTTCAACACGTGCACGGGCTTGAATAAGTGACATCTCGTCAACCGCTGCGGCAATCTCAGCCACAAGTCCGACAACTGCATCGGCAGTTTCTCGAAGATTCTCTGGCACAAGGTTTTCACCCAGACGCTGAATTTCTATTTCATTTTCATCAATCTGTTTGAGAAGACGATTGAGATCATCATTCAGGAGCCGCATCTCGCGGGTAAATGTCTCTTTTTCCGTTGGTCGCATACGACTGATTCGATATGCCGCATCTGTTTCAACACGCTGAAGATCTGACAACACATCGGCTGCCTGCAACTCGACCTGATCTCGTAAAAGATCAAGCTTTTCAAGAGATGCTTTGATGAGTGCTTGATCAGCATCGGCAAGTACTTGCTCAGTTTCTTTGAGTTCTTCTTTTGAATCAGGCTGGGGCTTCAGAACTGACTTCTCCACGTTCGATGGTACTTCTTCCTCTACTTCTTCACTAGTCTTTTCTTGACCTTCCTGATCCACAGGAGCCGGTAGGAGAAGCGACTCTACTGGCTCTTTATCTATGGCAGGTGGTACGAGTTCCAAAGCCGTTGGATCATCTTCGATAGAATCCTGCCGAGGATCATCCACTTCTTTTAGGGGCTCTTCGGCACCAAAAGAGTATATCGCCAGAAAATCACCAATGCCGTTTTGCAGAGTCTGCATCTCTGGACTGATAAATTGAAACGGCTTGATAAATGTTTCATCAAGAGCCATTGCTGTGTCTGACGGAATATTTAAAACATTGACTTTGAATGTTTCAATCTGGTTTGCAAGACCAGTCTTTGACTGAAGAAGAGTCGCACGGCTTGTTTCCACACTTTGCCGTAATTGATCGACCTGCTCGACCCCTACAAGACCTGCCTCAAGATTGGCATCAAGCTGAGCGAGGGCCCTGAGCTGTGCTGCTAAATTCTGTTCGGCATTTCGTATTCGTTGACGGGACTGCAGAATTCCCACAAATCCACCAAGTTGCCCGGCACCACCACCAGCAAAGCCAGCTCCCCCAGTTCCACCTCCTGCAGCTTGAAGTCCATTTCCCTGACCTCCAAAAAACACGCCACCGATATTTCCAAAGCCGCCAACTCCTGTACCGGTAAAACCAGCGAACCCCGTACCTCCGAAAAAGCCACCACGTCGTTGCAATCGCCTCGGTTGATTACTCCCGAAAGCAACCTGTAGAAAAAACCCTTGCCGGTAGAATTGAAGTAGCCGCAGATTTCCCAAGAGCGTGCGTTCAACAATTGTCAACGGTTCAAGTGCAATCGAGCGACCTGAATTTTGTAGCAATGGTTGAAGAAATGTGAAATCAAAAAATGACACGTTTGTGTATTGATTCGGCCCCGCAAATTGCCAAACGATTGAATTAACTAAACCGACGGCAAGTTCACCAGCTGTAGCGAGATTTCGACGGGCAATGAGATCTGTTTCGGTACTCCATCGTGTAACCTGTCCATTTGGATTGAGAGGACCACGGTTTCGATATTCAGTGGTATTGCCACCGAAGAATTGAACATCGAATCGAAAACGTTCAGTACTCACATCCAGTGCAGAGAGATAGAGTGTCTGGAGCTGATCCCACCAATTGATTGAATTCAGATACGCTAGTTTCATTGCTGATTCAGTGCTGAGCTCGATCGCTCCTGATTCAGTTAGATCGACTACCTCGTGGAGTCGTGAACGCCACGCAGGATTGTCCAGTGTCGTACGATCACCGTTGATGTGCCAACGATAAAAACCGTGCTTTCCATCAACACAATGCATATAGCGATGAGCCGTTGGATCATCTGGAGGCATCGGTGGGAAAATTTGATTGTATGGATCAAAAAATCGACTTCGTTTATCTGACCGAACGTTGTAATCAAACGGTACTTCCCAACGCGGATCACAGGATTTCTCTTTAAGCAGCGCGTTGACTTCACGATCAGCCTGAAGGTAATACTTACCGCGCGAACACCCCGCGAGTAGAACAGTGCACAGCACTGCAATACTCAATGGTTTCAACCAACTCTCTGTGCGCGACGGTTTCATGGAAGACGCCTCGCGGGGGAACGGGCGCTCTCGTGACAGGCACACACGACCCCCGTGCACAGGGGATTTCATGCGTGACCTCTACCAAAGGCAATCGACCGTATTGCAGCGCCATCTTTAACGAAAAAACGGGATAGGTGATCTGCGTAACACGAATGCTTTGGGGAAAATAAACCCGCTCAGGCCGCAAGGTCTCTAGAACCGATACATCTTAACTGTGGAAGTGCGTCAACAGATAAGGCGAAGCATGTTTAAAAACCGGATGAACTATCCAACGAGCTGGATTATGGTTCTCTGGTGCGCTTGTGTTGTACTCAACATGCGAACGCTTCCTGCTGAGATTGGTCTGACAAGTCAACCAGAGCCACTCGGATATCCTGGTTCCATTGATGACCCAGCTGATGCTCTCGCTGAAGAAGAAGCAGGGAGTATCTGGGCGCCACCCAAACGAGCTGATGATCTTCAGGTACCCGCCGGGTTCGACCCTGTCCGAAGTAAGGGCTTTTCTGAAAACCCAAAAGATCTTCTCACATGTTTTCAGGAACCAGCCCCGGCTTCACATTGCGACCGAAATATTGTTGACCGCCATTGGATGGGCCCTGGTGAACTTGCCTACCACAAGGCACCAAATCACAAGCCATGCACGAGAGACCATACACGTGTTTTTCGTACTGAATTTCCTGGACGTCTCTGGTTTTCAACCGAGTACCTGGTCTGGGCTACAACCGGGCAAGCCGTCCCTCCACTTATAACCAGTAGCTCCAACGGTATTACAGAGGATGAAATTGGTGTTCTTGGGTTGCCAACAACACGTGTTCTTTTTGGGGGAACCAACTTTGAAGGACCGATGCGATCTGGTGCTCGACTCACAGCTGGATTCTGGTTCACACCACGGCAGGAACGCGGTATTGAAGCATCCTGGTTTGGGCTCGCTATTGCTAAAGAGTCATTCGGTCTTTCAACGAATGGTGGAACTTCTTATCTGGCGAGACCTTATATCGATGCAACAAATCCGCCACAACAAGCCGCTGTTATCGTTCCTTTACCCGCGCCGCCTGCGTTTCCTACTGCTGACCCTTCACTTCTTAATCAGACCGTTGATGCGTCGCTCGAGAGCCAATTTGGTAGTGTCGATGTTCTTTTCAAAACCAACAGAACACGGGGCGAAGACTTTCATAGGCGTTACTTGGTTGGTGGGTTTCGCTATCTGATGCTCGAAGATCGACTTGCAGTGAATATGACTTCAAGTGTTTCACCGGATAGCGCCACTGTCTCTGACTCCTTTCGAACGCTGAATCAGTTCTACGGCGGAGAATTTGGTATGGTTGAAAAGTGGTGGCGAGACCGATGGTCACTCCAGGTTCTTGGCAAAGTTGCACTTGGAGCAACAACGGTGACGACTCGCATTAACGGGTCGACAACGACAGCAGATACTGGGACTGGAACAACAACAACCTATCCGGGAGGCGTTCTGGCACAGGCAACCAATCCAGGAAATGAACAATCACTTTTTGCCGCCGCAGGTGAATTTGGCGTGACCGCTGACTATGCCATCTGGTCACAGTTTCGACTCTCTGTTGGCTACTCACTGATCTACTGGACGACGGTCGGTCGCGTCACTGATCAGATTGATCCATCTGTCAACCCGACACAATTTGGTGGTCGACCACTTGCGGGAACACCTGAGCCGAGCTTCAATCTATCGACAACTGGCTTCTGGGCCCAGGGTATCAATGCCGGACTTGAGTACCAGTTCTAATCACAGAACAACACCTCGGTGTCGTTTCGCGCAGCTATTCACACGTTTTTTAATCACGCTCAACGCAACCACCTCATAGCGCACTGGCGTGCTCTCACAAAACTAGATACTGCAACTGAACATCTAGCGGCGGGAAGCGAAGAATAGTTCGATACAGAATACGCGAGGAACGTATGGAATCATTCCACCGGCTTCCCATGAGCTCGTAACTTGACCACAACATCCCGGCCAAGAATGCCCCGCATCTTGTAGGCAAGAGCCGGCTTTTTATCGAGCAACTTGTTCAAACTTTCCTGAGACCAAGCCAAGACCTGGCTTGCCTCAGTGGCGACAACATCAGCTGTTGCTCTTTCACCTGAAAGGAAACTCATTTCACCAACGAATTGCCCCGGTTCATTCCGAGCGATGAGTTCTCCACCTCGCCGTACTTCTAAAGCCCCTTGCTTCAGCACCTGAATGTCGTGGACCACCGAGTCACACTGCACAATCAGTGTTCCAGCTTCAATCTCTCGCCATTCGCCAATTTTTACCAGTTGGCGAAATTCACCAGGTGTCAGTTCAGAGAACACGTTGTCGTAGAGTGCTTGCTCAGGCCCATCCAAACGGCGCGGTCGACGCTCACGTAACAGGATGGCGATCTGCACAGAATTGACTGCCATAAATAAGAGATTCCATGCTATCGGCGCCCAAAGAACATGGTCACTGCAGTTGCAATAAAATGGAAGAAGTGACAAGCCAGCAAAAATTGTGAGCACACGTAACCAGAGAATGTCACGAACAAGATACGACGTGAGATACAAAACATTGGCAACGTGCACCATGTCTTCCACACATGGACAATACATCATGGCCAAAAATAATATAGCCGGATCCATCAGCCCCACCCCCTCAGAAATATTCTGGATACTACAAATGCATCATTTCAACTACAACGCTTTTTGCTTACAGCATCCGTCTCGTTCGACTCGGTAATTTCTTCCTCGTCAGTCGCAATCTTAAACTTCCAGCCTTCAATAACCGTTCCTTCTGTTTTCAGATGTGACATCAAGAAGAACAGGCGACGCCGGGCATCCCCTTCCGGACCTTCTGGGATATCGCTGAACCGATCTCGAAGATAGTACGGCGCCCACGCCTGCGAGTAGAGCGTGGCTTTCAGACGTAACTTTCGGCAATCAAAGCATTCTGGAACCGTTACGCGATAACTGACAATGTCTGTACCCTGACCATCAGCATATTGCGGATCTTCTCCTACACCATGTGGGTGTGTCGCCTCAACAAATGCTGCTGGCATCTCATCACTCGGTCCCTTTGCTGACCACCCACGAGGCAGAAGCCTGTTGTCTTTTGCGTCATGTGTCCGATGCAGAAAACTGGTTGTGAATTTTCCAGATGCGTTCTGAGTAAGTTCCTCATAAACCTGAACCTGGTTCGGACTACTGATAACACGATGGTGCGGCTGGTACGCTTGCTGTTGACGTTGCCCATCTCCAACCTCATCAAAGAATTCTGAGGGTAAGACTCGGCCGTTCTCTCCAACAATGACACCGGCACCATTTGTTAATCCTGAAGACCAGATGATCCGGTCACGTCCATAGGTGCTATCCACCAGCAGAAACTCAATCCACACGCGACGAAACCCAACACCACTTGGTAGACGATGACCTGTCAGATTTGTCACTTTCACATCGGCTGCTATGGTCTGGCCAGCAGTTTCCACATTGAGTATTTCAACGGTTGCTGTATTTTTCTGAGCGTTTTGCACGTAGTTGTCGATGGCAAAGTGAATCCCCTCCACACCGGTTTCATAATCGGGTAATCGGACTCCGAGCACGTCGTAAAATTGTCTGAAGATTTCAAGCAGAAAGACATTCATTCCCTGGAATGTATGCCTCCGAAAACCCTCTTCACGAAATCGAACATGATGATCTTCCCGTGCAATTGCATGATCGGATTCCGGATATTCTTGGTCTTGAAGAACCGCAATCTTCGTTGCAATTTGATCGATTGAAATATCACCATCAGGACTCTCATACCCTTTGGGCATATGGCATTCCTGACAACTCCGTGATTCGGATGTCCGACCAAATTCATCCTGAAAACTACTGTTGAGCCACTCTAAATACGTTGCCTGCTCGATCTTGTGTGTAAAGCCTTGGAATTGTGGTGTCTTCTCAGATGCGAGGAGTTGTTCGAGCTGTTCTTGTGGCGGTTGTTCAACCCCAGCAGGAGGATGCCCTAACGGCCAGTCAAGAACTGGCAGATTAATTACATGACACGTCGCACACATTCGTGATGATTGAATAAATGGACTGTGTTTTGGAGCAGCGCCAAGTACTTTGAGCATCGGCTTGGTGACAACGTCTTTAAAAGGTCCGTAAATCTCATTTGCAGGACCCGTCTTAAATTGGCCTGTTATCGAATTCGCCAAGAAACCCTGAAGATCTGCATACTCTTCAACCATTCCATGGCAGACGGTGCAACTAATTCCATCACGAGCGAGTCCCCCGTACTTATGATGCGGGTGATTTGGATCGGCAACGTGAAACCAATCAAGATTCTCTTTACCCTTTGTTTCCCACGGTTTGAGTCCTGTGTCATGTTCATGCTGTCGTTTTCCAAGGGCACCATGACACCGCAAACAGGTATTTACTACTTGATCTCCGTACGCCTCTGCCTGCTCACCCGGCAATTCCCGCGTGAGTTGCGATAACTCACTTTCAAGCTGAGCATGAAAAACAGGATCACGTCCAGCAAGACCCATTGGTGACCATCTCCATTCACCATACGGCGAAACATTGAGACCTCCCCGCTTGGTTTCCAAAAACATGACGGGGCTTGCACTGTGCCGACCAGTTGCAGCGCTATGACACATCAGACACTGATCAGATGTCAGAAAACGCTCAGGAATCGAGGCATGTGGTGTGACATGATCATTCGATTCCGCTGGAAACTTTTTCACCTCTGGATACGTAACGTATCGTGCAGATTTATAGGTGTTAAGAAATTCAAAACTTGGTCGAGTTGGACCCGGGCCCTGTGGGGCACGTAAGGCTGGGGGTTCCGGATCATGGCGGAAGTCGTACGGCTGAAGCGCGGTTGGAATGTCTCGCCATGTGTTGTCAACAAAATATTGTATTGGCTCACCCGGGAAACCCGTGATATTTCGAAGTGATGAAAAGGTGCCGCCCTCCTCAGCAACAGAATGACAACGCACGCAGGCGAGAACAAACCCAGCCTGTGGATATTCAAACGAGTCCGAGCTGTCGTATTTCTGACCCTCATACACACTTGCCCAGAACCAACCATCTGGTGATCCAGAACTGTCTTTAATCATCACATCACAGCCAGCCGAGGATGGGAGCTGCAACACTGAAAGAATCTCTTCTTCAGTCATGCCTTCATACCGAGCAGCTGGTGGCGGGAGCATTTCTTTAATGATCATTCCACCATCGGGAATGATGCCTTCACGAGGTGCTTTTTCTGGAGCCTGCCCTGCATCCCGACCCTCGGGCCAAAAATCTGGATTGCCTGTTAACCAGTACATCACCTTCGGTGAATAAAAGCATCGGACTGCGGGATGTGTTCCATAGTATTTGCCTTTTACATACGCACCGGTATCGCGCACGTACTTGTCGTGACTCCATCCCAGCTGCGTCGCATATGCTCGGCTCTTGATAAACGGGAAGAGTATCTTCTCATACTCGATATGGCTCATCGTTGTAGGCAACGGTAGCGGATGCTCGCCGGCATGAAGACCTGGCACCTTTTCTGAAACTGCCATGTCGTGGGTGTACTCAGCTACCTGTGGTGATTCAGCTGCCTGTGTCAGACCAGCCTGCAGGAAAGCACCACACACCAATGCCAGCACCACACGAATTGATCTCATAGTCTCTCTTTCACAAAAACTCATTCTGGCAGATTCTTATTAAAAACCATCGTCATTTCTACAAACGTATCTTGCGACTCGTCTGCGACCAGAGTGCTGAAATACTGATAATGTGCAATCCCCTCGATAAGGTGCAACGACAACGGCACCCCAAAACGGTGAAGTTTGCGGTGTACGAGGACAGTAAGGCTTAAAAACAGATACCTTGTGCCCAAAAGCAGCATTGCTGGCGACAACCATTCAAGACTTCCCCAAAGTGGCGAGAGAGAGAAATCCGTATGATGTCACCTGTTCAAGTAGAGGTTTGCCAGCCGCACTGGCGGAGGACAGTAGCTGAGCAAAACATTGTCGAGCCACTTTGTTCGTCGTGAACCTAAGGTCGCAATTATTGAAGTCACGGCGGTGCGTTCAAATAATGAAAGGCCTCCGTTTTCTGTGCTATTGGCGAGATATCACTTTCATCGACTTGGGTTCTTGTTGATGGTGTGTGTATTGATACAAACTAAACTGGCACCACACTGGCTCTCGAGAATGAATCTCATTATCACTATTTCGTAAAAAGATTTTTATGAAAGTGAAGAGATTCCTCTGCCCGAACGCGTATTACGCTGCTAGAATGTTAGAAACATCCTGTTAACGATCTTTCACTTACCTGTTTTGAACGCTGGAGAATTTGATGAGTTTTCGACTAACACTGAATGAAGAAGTTGCCGCCGCTCTGAACGAACAGATTTGTATCGAGTCCTCCGCAGCGTTCCTTTATTTTTCAATGGCCTCGTGGGCCAGTGTTCGTGGATTAACAGGAATGGCAAAATGGTTTCGTACTGAAGCAGCTGGTGAACTGACACACATGGGGCTCTTCGTTGACTATCTGAATGATCGAGACTGTCAGGCAAAATTTGCGACCATTGAAGCACCTGCTTGTGAATGGGACAATCCTGTTGTGGCTTTTGATCAAGTTCGAACCCAAGAGCATAAATTGATGCAGCGGATGAATGACTTGATCGACTTGGCAGACAAACATAACGACCATCTCACACACAGTTTCATAACACAGTTTGTTCCACAACAAATTGCTGATACTGCTGAAGCTGATGATGTCCACGATCGACTCTCCTTGGTTGGCGGAGACGGTCATGGGCTTATTCTGATTGATCAGGAACTCGGTAGAGATGCTGAGGGACATTAAAAAAGAATTAACAGCACCGTGAAGTAATTTTTCATGGCTCTCGGTTCACTGTGATTCACCAAAAATAACTCCGATTTAGTACGACATGTTTCATCACCATCGTAATAATATTGGTTGTCCTGCCTCGCTTTCCAGCAACTGGTAATGGGCCTCTTGGGGTCTATGTTGTCGCCTCTTCTGTCAGAACCTATGATTAGAGGTGTCAGGAGAGAGTCGAAAGACCGCCGAAGGCTGAACGCTCAGGCAAAAGTACTGACATTTTATAATTCTGTTGGAGAGTGACGACGCACAAGGCGGCGTCCACCGAAGGGGCAAACCCCGAGCCGATGCTCGCGGGTGAATCTCTCAGGTCCAAGGACAACAGGGTTCCCAGCATGGTCTTGGCCATGCTGTTTCCTCTGGCGGATAAAACTCGGCGTCAGTTGCCATGGCACGCACAACGCGCGTTGTCACAGTCAGGAAAGGAACCTTCTATGTCTTCTGGCACAGTTTCTCCACACACTCTTTCATCTGAATCTCACGCATCAGCGTGTAACAAAACGACTGCATCTGATGACAATCCAGAATTTGCAGGTCGACACATTGGCCTTTCACCAACCGATGAGCAGTTCATGCTTGAAGCCATCGGAGCAAAAAGTCGAGATGCGTTGATTGAAGAAATTGTGCCAGCGAGCATCCTGAGGCGAACGGTGATGGATTTACCATCGGCTGTCTCAGAGCAAGAAGCACTTGCAGAACTGAAGGCTGTCGCCCAGCAAAACAACGTCTACAAAAGTTTCTTGGGTCAGGGATACTACGGCACGCATACTCCAGCGGTTATTCAACGAAATGTTTTAGAGAATCCATCCTGGTACACCGCCTACACACCGTATCAAGCAGAAATTTCTCAGGGCCGCATGGAAGCAGTTCTTGCATTTCAGACAATGATTTGTGACCTCTCTGGCATGCCTATTGCAAATGCTTCTCTTCTTGATGAAGCAACAGCTGCTGCCGAAGCAATGACGTTAGCGCACAGAATGCATAAAGGTCAGGAGTCTACATTCATAGCCGACCGACGGTGCCATCCACAGACACTTGAAGTTCTGGCAACACGAGCTGAGCCGCTGGGTATTGATCTCATCATTGGTGATGTCGCGGATATGGTTGATGAGGAAACGTATTTTGGTGCTCTCGTACAGTACCCAACCACAGAAGGTGACATACCGGACTGGCGCGACCTTGCAGATCGAGTTCACGAACACAAGGCTCTTCTTTGTGTTGCTGCAGACCCTTTATCGCTGACGCTTCTCACACCGCCCGGTGAATGGGGTGCAGATATCGTTGTCGGCTCAACGCAACGCTTTGGCATGCCTATGGGCTGCGGGGGGCCGCACGCGGCGTACTTTGCCTGTCGCGACGCCTTTAAGCGGTCACTGCCTGGACGACTTGTTGGTGTCAGCGTTGATCATTCCGGACGGCCAGCCTATCGCCTGGCTTTGCAGACTCGAGAACAGCACATCCGCCGTGAGAAAGCGACATCAAACATTTGTACCGCTCAGGTTCTGCCTGCTGTCGTTGCCGCAATGTACGCTGTCTATCATGGCCCCATAGGCCTCAAGAAAATTGCGGAGAGTATTGCAGAGAAGACTGCTCTCCTCGCAGCCGGCCTACAAAAGCTTGGTATAGAAATTACAAATCAATACGCCTTCGACACGCTGTGTCTTCGAACCGGTGATGCAACGGATTCGTTCATAAAGCGGGCACAGGATGCTGGAATGAATCTCAGGAAGATTGATTCAAATCATATCGGGATCAGTCTTGATGAAACATCATGTGATGCTGATGTAATCACTCTGTGGGGCGTTTTCACGCTATCGGAAAATTCTGTCGAAGAACTAAAAACATGTGAGCCATCAACTCGGTCTCTTCTTCCGGACACCTGCATTCGGAAAAGCGACTTCCTCACCCATTCTGTCTTTCATTCCCATCGCAGCGAGACCCAATTACTCCGCTATCTTCGCGAATTAGCTGATCGTGACCTTGCACTCGATAGAACAATGATTCCATTGGGAAGCTGCACGATGAAACTGAATGCAACCAGTGAAATGATTCCGATCAGTTGGCCCGAGTTTGCTGACATTCATCCCTTTGCGCCATCCCACCAGCGTCAGGGATATCAGATTCTCCAAGAGCAACTCT
>Ga0209425_10001281_pt1 | contig 29265 bp, 27 predicted proteins | sample COG_05_FD_184749 | JGI IMG/M metagenome (GOLD analysis project Ga0209425, IMG submission 184749) | Pelagic Microbial community sample from North Sea - COGITO 998_met_05 (SPAdes) (version 2) | ecosystem: Environmental > Aquatic > Marine > Neritic zone/Coastal water | place: Helgoland, sampling...
CTGGATTTTTTCAAAGGTACTGTATTGGACCTGATCTGACCGGCTTGTTTATAGGTGCGGAGGCGACCTTGGGTGTCATTACTGCTGTATGTCTTTGGCTATACCCTTTGCCAGAAAGTCGCGAAACGCTGTGCCTAGGTTTTCAAGACCCATTAACCGCTAGTAAGTATCTTTCAGCAGTCCAGAGTTGCGAATTGACTCGTAACATGTGGTACGGCGGCGGCTATGAATCCGGCGCTATCAACGCTCGAGTGTCTGTGGCAAGGCCTGATTTAGATGTCGGTTCTCTTCCAAAGTTTTGTGTTGGTATTGAGTTAGGGGGGAGACAGGATGAGATTAATTATGACCGTGCGCGTCTCATTGCCCTTGGAAGCAATTATGGGGGTAAAAACTTTGAGCTCTTCAATGACATTTACTTTCAAAAATTAAGATTAGAAGAGACTTACTGGTATTCCTTCGCAGGCTACTTCACTCGTTCTAGATGTGCACTACTGATGTGCTCTCTGCCGTCGAATAAGTTGCCCCGATTTTTGAACTGTCTGCAATCTATGCGAGAAAAGTATGAGCAGTTTGTTTGGGGAGGTACACTCGTCATCTGTCGCAGGGGATTGCATGGTGGAGTTGTAACTTTTTATGATGAAAAGAACCAATGGGAAGAAGTAATGCCTGCCGTTTCTGATGCCGTTGAGCAGTTCACAAATGTGGGTATTGTCCCATACAAAAGCGGTAAGATCTGGAGTAAAGATTCTCCCCACTTTGAGAATTACCAACATTTACTAGGGATGATAAAGAAAGGCGTAGATCCTCGAGGGATATTGTCTCCTGGAAATTTAGGAATATGAAGCATGAGTAAACTAAGCAGCGGTTCGACTGTTGGAAAAATGCATGGTAAGTGGACAGAATTTCCACCAGTTGCTAGAAATAGTACAAAAACTATGCAGATAAATCTAGGCTACCGATGCAATCAGTCATGTTCACACTGTCATGTCGATGCAGGGCCTAATCGAACTGAAGAAATGCAGTCTGACACAATTGATTTGGTCTTCGAATACGTTGATCTGTGGCGTATTAGAACTCTTGACTTGACTGGTGGAGCACCAGAGCTGCACCCTCTCTTTAAGCAAATAGTGAGGCGAGCCCGCCAGCGTGATCTGCATGTAATTGATAGATGTAATCTAACAGTTTTACTGGAAGAGGGCCAAGAGACGACCGCACATTTTCTGGCCGAGAATGAAGTTCACATTATTGCTTCTTTACCTTGTTATTCGCCAGAAAATGTTGATGCGCAAAGAGGTAAGGGAGTCTATCTGAGAAGCATAGAAGGAATGATGCAATTGAATAGACGGGGTTACGGACGAGATGGGAGTACTTTATCTCTTGACCTTGTTTATAACCCTCAGGGTATAGATCTGCCCCCTGACTCGAAAATGCTAGAGCGCGACTACAAGCGGGAGCTTGCTCATCAAGGGGTTTTTTTTAATCAGCTACTTACCATGGTGAATATGCCCATTAAACGCTTTAAGCATTCTTTACAGAGGGATGGCCTGCTTGATGGTTACATGGAGAAACTGGTCAGTAATTTTGATTCACGAAATCTCGAGCGTCTAATGTGTCGCGATTTACTAAGTATTGATTACAGAGGTTATGTGTATGATTGTGATTTTAATCAGATGCTGGGGTTGGGTGGTATTCATTTGCGAGATCTGCTTCTTGGATCTGCGTCAGAAATAGAAATTAAAGTGGGAGCGCATTGCTATGGTTGCGCAGCTGGTCGTGGGAGCAGTTGCGGGGGCGCTCTGCAATCCTAGCCAGTACATCTAACTAATGTCATCTATCTCGATCATTATCCCTGTTTTAAATGAAGCGACGTGTTTGAATAGCTTGTTGGTACAACTAGAAGACTGGCGAAATGATGAAGATGAGGTGATTTTTGTCGATGGCGGAAGCGAAGATGCAAGTCGTAACTTGATCCTCGCCTCCGGCTTTAGTGTAATTAAGTGTGAACCCGGTCGCGCGAAGCAGTTAAATCAAGGAGCGATGTCGGCCAAAGGCGATATTCTATGGTTCCTGCATGTTGATAGTGATATCTCAGAAATAAGTAGAGAGTCTTTCCTTTCGCAGGCCCACAATGAATCATCTTGGGGCTTCTTTAAGATAAAGATATCTGATAAAGCAGTGATTTTTCGCGTTATAGCTTTCTGTATGAACTGTCGTGCTCGTTGCACTAGAGTCGCCACCGGAGATCAAGGGATTTTTGTCAGCAAGTCCCTTTTTATAAAGGTAGGAGCCTATCCAGACATCAAGTTGATGGAGGATATTGAGCTAAGTTGTTCGCTTAGGCATAGATCAGCACCAATAATTTTGCGGGGGCCTATTAATACATCAGCTCGGAGATGGCGTAAAAATGGAGTAATCCAAACCATTCTCTTAATGTGGGTTTTGCGAATGGGGTGGTTTTTGGGCTGCTCCGATCGGACGATTAGAAAGCTTTATGATGGCTGGTAACTTGCCATGTAGAAAAGCATCAACATTAATCGTTTTTGCCCGTAAACCGGTAAAAGGCAAGGTAAAAACACGACTTGCAAAAGCAGTCGGCAGCTATAGGGCGATGGAAGTCTATAGATTTTTGTTGATGAGTACTCTGCGCGAATTGCAGACAATAAAGGGAGTCCGAAAAATATTAATGGTAGCAGATCCTTTAGATATTTCTTGGTTTCGTCGTCAGTTATTTTGCAGAGATTGGATTGTACGACCTCAAACCGCGGGCGATCTTGGACGTAGAATGCAACAAGCGTTTAGCTATGAACTTAGAAGATCGGACTCGGTGGTTCTTGTCGGGAGTGATATTGAGGCAATACAAGCTAAAGATGTAATCCAGACTTTTACCTTACTTGGGCAAGGTGTTAAAACAGTTATTGGTCCAGCACTAGATGGAGGTTACTGGTTGCTTGGCAGGAGCGATTGTGATGCTGACATTTTTAACGACATAAAGTGGGGTGGTTCACAGGTGTTCTCAAAAACTAAAAAAAAGTTAGAACGTGCGGGAAGCTCTTACTACGAAATTAGCCAACGGAGAGATATTGACAGTAGTAGCGATCTTGATTGGTACTTCTTGAATAGCCTTAGATTACGATAAATTTTACACGCTTGGGAGGCAAATCCGATATAATTGAATTATCAATTAGTTATTTTCTCGGAGAGGTGGCTGAGTGGCTGAAGGCGCACGCTTGGAAAGCGTGTATACGTTAATCCGTATCGAGGGTTCGAATCCCTCTCTCTCCGCCATGCATAGCATTAGAATAAATTGATTTTTTCACGGTCACAAACAACTAGGCTTCCACTGCGTTAACTAGACCTAAGTTAGGTTAATCAGTCCCAAACAAGTCACGGCTATAAACCTTCTCTATCACATCAAGAATTTCTTCAGTGACTCTGTTAGCTACGATAACATCTGCTTCCTGCTTGAATGATTTTAAATCATTGACCACACGCGAATTATAGAACTCCGTTTCTTTCATTGCTGGCTCATAAACAATGACCACTATTCCTTCTTCCTTAATTCTTTTCATAATGCCTTGAATACTTGATGCGCGGAAGTTATCTGAACCGGCTTTCATAATCAGGCGATATATACCGACAACTTTAGGTTGTCGTAGGATAATAGAGCGAGCAATAAAGTCCTTCCGCGTGCTATTGGCCTCGACAATCGCGTGAATCAGGCTTTGCGGTACATCTCGATAGTTTGCAAGCAGCTGCTTCGTGTCTTTTGGTAGACAGTATCCACCATAGCCGAACGATGGATTATTGTAGTGCTCGCCAATACGAGGATCCAGGCAGACTCCGTTAATTATTGACTTGCTATCAAGGCCATGTGTTTCAGCATATGTATCAAGTTCATTGAAATAGGCGATACGCATGGCAAGGTAGGTGTTAGAGAACAACTTGATCGCTTCGGCCTCCGTAGAACTGGTGAACAAGGTTTCTATATCATTTTTCAGAGCGCCTTGCTGGAGCAAGTTGGCAAAAATTTCAGCGCGCATCGAACGCTCGCCAACGATAATGCGCGAAGGATAGAGGTTGTCAGAGAGAGCACGACCTTCTCTTAGGAACTCTGGCGAGAAAATAATGTTCGTACATTTCAAGCGCTCTTTAATCTTGGTGGTGTAGCCCACTGGAACAGTGGACTTGATGATCATCACAGCTTGGGGGTTGATGGCCATGACGTCCTGAATCACAGCCTCGACTGACTGAGTGTTGAAGTAGTTTGTTTCAGGATTGTAATCGGTGGGTGTGGCGATGATAACAAAGTCAGCTCCAGTATAGGCAACATCCTTCTCTAGTGTGGCCCGTATATTTAGTGACTTATGGGTAAGATATTCCCTGATATCTTTATCGTCGATAGGCGACTCTCTGCGATTAAGCAGAGCGACTTTCTCTGGGACTATGTCGAGTGCAATAACTTCGTTGTTCTGAGCTAACAAGACAGCATTAGATAGACCTACGTAGCCTGTGCCGACAACGGCGATTTTCATGTCAAGCCTTTGGAGGAACAAACTGAGATAGCTTGTTCTGTAAATAATTCTTAGAACGGTACAAGGTCATTTTTGCAGAGATAATAAAGACATCCCATGAGTTATCTCGCCGATCTATAACTTCAGCAACAAAGCTGTAATCCGAAGATTGCCTGCGGTCTCTTATAAATATTCCTCGAATAGCTACTACTAGCGACTTTATAGCAATATAAAAACTTGAAATAGTAAATGTTAGTGAAAATAAATACTTTAACATTTTTACAATCCTTTTAAGTTACCGATAATACTATCAATTTATACTGAGCATCTAAAACTAGATTGACTCAGTAAGGCAAGTGTCCGCAAAGTCGTATAAATTATTTTTAGGGGAACCGAAGTGAAGTATGAAACAAAACTAAGGGAGTGTAAAAAAAATGGTGCATTTCAGACACTTTTTTTAGTATCTTATCCGTAAATGAAGATCCTGCATTCTTCACCACTCTTGCCTAAGTCGCCGAGCAGCCGTGTGTTGTCTTGAGTTATTAAAATAAATAGTAGTCACTTAAGTCTAGCTCTAAGTAGTCTAAAAGCTCTGTAGAAGAGACGATAGATTAGTTGCTTAAAGCTACTTTGACGAGTGACCCATAATGCCCATTCATCGGCATCTATGGTAAATCTTTGAGCGAGTAAATTAGGTTTCAAAGATGCGTTCCCTTCTCCATTGAGGAATTGTGAAAGGTGCTGGCTAGAGTGAAACTGTTCAAATTGTCTTCTTGCGAATTTACTCATATCATTCAATTGATCAGCGGTAACCGTGGTGCAAAAGCTCAGGAGTTCTTCGGGCCGCCGCCAATTAAAAGCATTTGGATAGCCGAGGTCAATACAACTTAAGATTCTGGAAAATATATGTTTGTGTATGGCAACTGGAATCCCTGCACCGAAGGCTTCGATTAGAGTTAACCCGCCTCCATAGGGAAATGAAGCTATGTACAAGTCAACTTTGTATTGATGTAAGGCTTTCCAAATGCTTGGTACCCAAGGCGAGTAAATAAATCTATCTGGTTTGATATTATATAATTTCAAGCTCCGATTAATTCTATATCGGGCCCAAGGAGTAAGCCGTCCAATGTGAATGTGCTTGCCACCAGTCGCCTGTAAAAGCTTAGGTATCAAATCAAGGTAGCTGACAAAGTAGGGGATCTCGACTTTATTTGACCTTGCTGCAGTACAGGTAGTGAGAATATCGTCATGGAGGAATGGGAGAGTGGCTGGCCTCGGACCTTTATCTTCAATAGTTAGAGGTACATAGGTATTTTTTATGCCCAATTCATTTCGACAGTTGTGATAGCCGGCTGGATTCGGATCTATGTGTTCTAGATGAGATAAATACACCCCTAGGCAGAAATGGTGATCTCCATGATGGTAAAAGCTTCCGTCAATCTCCATCTCAGGTTGAAGAGCTGCAACAGCAACACTGTCTTGATGGTGATTAAATAGGTAAACTTTCTTTGGGTTGATTTCTAGTAGGCATCTTTGCAGCCAGGTTAGCCTTTGCTGGTAGTTACCCTTTGGTGGTAGCTTCAAGGCTATATTGGTTCGCGTTTTGCATTCTGTTAAGAAATAGTCGGCTGCTGATCTGCCTGCCAACTCTGTCGATAATATTACGTGCTGTGCCTCTGGTTGTGCATTGATGAACTCCTGAATAACCCGATTATGGCCGCCTGAATTTTGTATTCTGGTGACAATGTAGACGAAAAATGGTTGAACGTCAGAGCTGAATTCTTCAGCTACATTCTTTTGTTTTAGGTCTATAAGATTAATCTTTCCTATACGCTGGCAGAGATCGTCCAGATCTTTTGACCCAAAAACATGAGCGGTACATAAAGGGTCAGTAAAGATGAGTTCCACAAAATCATGAATTAAGTGGAGCGCTTGATTAAGATCCCCCGCATCTATTGCTTGAGATGCAGTCTCCTTGAGAGAATATGCGGATTGGTGTATTTCCATTTTTCCCTGACTGCTCCTAGCTTTGCCTTCTCTTCAAATTGTCGCCAAAATAAAATAGTTCAAAATTATCTATCTTATTTCTATAAGAACCTGCATTCGCGTGTTTCTTGTCAGCCCAAGCAGTAACTGGAAACATGAAAGACATCAACTCCTTCCCTCCCAAAAATAATCTTCTTAAATATATCATTTCTTAACATTTATAATTCTTCTGGCTCAAAAAAGAGAATCTCTAGCGATATTTCATTTTTAATGAATATTACGCTTCGTAATTGTAAGGTCGAAAATCATATATAAAAAGAGAAAAAAGTGTATTTAAAAATGTTTAGCGGCGAGTACACCATAATTCTAATATGCGAAAAATCCAACTTATGGTCAAATTAATTTTTGCGAAAATACGAATCTTGCCATAAGCACATAGGAAAGTAATGCCATTGGAAATATGAGAATAGATTGGGACAAAATCTCATTTCTCAGCCAGATAGATAGTAATTCAATTAGTCCCAAGTTAACCCCATAGACAAGTAAGTAGAAGGAGACAAAACGTGGAAAACGAGTGAGTGAAATATCACGAAAGACGTAGCCTCCTGTGGTGATAAAATTAAAGATTGTTCCTGCAATCGTCCCAGCCAACAGGGCTAGCCATACTGTAGAACCGGCGAGAATGGAGGCACTGTAGATGGCGAAGCCAAAAAGAGTATTCATGCCGCCAGCGATTAAGAAGCGCATAAATCTATTTTCTCGCAAGCTGAAATCAAGGTCACGAATAGAGCAAGCATGATAAGTCACGGCAGCTTTCAGTCGATGGAACAAGTCAGACATTCTTAAAACCTGCAGTAATGAGGTTGCCAACGTTAACTCCAATCTTAATATTGTTTACCCCGAGTTTACTGATCAATTTGGCCAAAGACTTTTTAAGTCCAAGTGGTAGTGGTGCTAAGCGTATCCAGTATTGCAGCGAGTAGCTGTTTACGAAACTCTTTACCGTTACATCGGTGTAGCCAATATTCTCGAAAAGATAACGCAGACTACTTTTAGAAAAAAGTTGCAAGTGTTCAATATCTATTATTGGTGACCGTTTACCGAGTAGTCGGTTGACTAAACCACGGTAGTCATGTGTCACTGTGACAAAAGCTCCCCCTGGACGCAAAAGACGAAGGGCAGCAGCGGCAGTGATATTGGGGTCGCGAACATGTTCCATTGTCATAAAGCAACAGATCAGATCGAATGACTCGGGAATAAAGTCGTTCTCTTCGAACATACCTTCACGTATCCATGCTTGACGAGAAGTAGGTGCAGATGCAATAGCAGCAGCTGACGGTTCTACGCCCACGAGCTGGGTGAAGCCTTCACGGGACAAAAAATCAAGGAAAATCCCAGTACCAGCGCCTATTTCTAGTGCACTATGACGGTGAGCAAGCGCGTCTAGCGTAGGCCGTATAGAGTCGATATATGCTGCAGCTGCATCATTCGCTTCCTCGGAACTATCGTAATTGGCCACGTGGTAAGATTGTGCAAGCTCATTCTCACCGGGTGGCTTGTGAGCATAGACAAGATCACAATTGGGACACTGAACTAGGTGGTGACACATGAATTCCGGCGTTTTACGAGATGCAAAGCTGAATTCAGAAAGCTTAGTCTGGTCAATATTCTCTTCTAGAAACAGTGTTGCTTTCTCAGAAGTGGTCTGACAGACCGGGCATGATCTGGTTTCTGTCATAGTAGTATTGTCTCCGAATTAGTTTTTAAAATGACCCGCGGTATGTCTGCGCGCGAAATATACACAGGTTGATCGACGAGCCCCCGTGTTTTATGTGCCGATTTTAAAGCACTGTTAGGTATACTCAGCTTGTCTTGCCATCAGGCAAAAGCTCAGTTGCTTCGCCGTGTCGAATCAAAGCTTTGCGTATTAAACGCGGTCGCCCCTTAACCTCCGACATGATTTTGGCCACGTACTCGCCCACGAGTCCAATAGCGAAGAGATTAAATGAACCAAACATGAGAATGGTGATCAGCAAGGTTGTGATACCCCGTGGTGCGATATCCGGGAGGAACAGTCTCAGTGAAACAACAACAACAGCCGCTATCGAGGAAAGGGCAAGCGAGATAATACCAGTGGTCGTGAGCATGGTGAGCGGGGTATCACTGAAAGAAAAGATACCTTTCTTCGCCCAATCGATATTCTTAAGAAAACTGTTGGTCGTATGTCCAAACATACGTTCAGGCCGCACATAATCAACACCTGTCTGTTTAAAGCCGACGTAGGCGCGCAGGCCGCGCACAAATAGATCACGCTCAGGACAGTTCAGCAACCAGCCGACTACTCTGCGGTCCATCAGCGAAAAATCCCCAGCATCTAGAGGGATGCTGACATAGCTAAACATCGCGAAGACGCGGTAAAAAAGCTTGTACATGAGGCCCCAGTGCCAAGGCATATCTCGCCTGACGCGACGACCATAAATCACGTCATGACCTTCTTCCCATTTGGCATAAAACGCTTCGATTAACTCCGGCGGATCTTGGAGATCGCCATCAAGTAATACAACGCTGTCCTTGGTCGAGAGTTCCATGCCGCTGCGGAAGGCCATTTGCGAGCCGAAGTTTCGTGAATGTGAAATACCGATTACATGTGGGTCGTTCTTACTGATGTCGAGAATAGTTTGTGCGCTATCATCAGGACTGCAATCGTTTACAAAGATAATTTCGTAGTCAATGTCTAGTTTCTTAAAGGTGTCGGTTAAGCGCTGGTACATGACCGGGATCGCCTCGCAATCCTTGTAGCAGGCAATGATGGCCGAGACACTTCGCTTGCGTGCCTTGATATTCTTTTTGGATGCGCCAATGAGTTCACTATCGCTAAGTTGCTCCACCCAGAGAGCCATGGAGCTCAATCCCTCATCTAATTTAATACGCGGCTGCCAACCGAGCCGATCGATTGCTTTTTGAGGATCGGAATACCATTCAGCTAGATCCCAAGCCCGCCCTTCCATGGTTCCAAATTGTGGCTCTTCCGTGACATTAAATACACGTCTCGTGACGTCAACTAGGTCACTGATAGTGGTCTTTATGCCGGTGCCAATATTGAAGTTCTCCCCATATAATCCAGGATTTATTTTTGCCGCTGCCATTATAAAAGCAGCGCAGACATCATCCACATGGATAAAATCACGTGAGGTACGAGGATCAACAAATGGAGGTAGTTTCCCTGCAAGCGCATGTCGCAGCAGATTTGGAAATAGACGGGAGGTGTCTTCCAACGGTCCATATACAGAATAAAGCCTAAGGTTAATACAGGGGAAGCTGCGCTCCTTGCCCATAAAACGCAGATAGCTTGCTGCCGCGACCTTTGATACCGCATATGGACTATTTGGCTCGCATGCGCTGTCTTCGGATGGAGCAGTACAGTTCGTACCATACTCGGATGAACTTCCGGCATGAATAAAGGCATCAAAAGGTTGATCTGCAAGCAAGGTGATTAAATTGACGATGGATTGAAAATTAGTTTGATAAATTAGGTTCGCGTCCTTCTCGAATGAGTAGGCACCGTATGCTGCGCAATCAAAAATTGTTTGGGGACCAGTACTATTAATGAGGTTCTTAGCTGCAGCATAATCGTTAAGGTCAAGAGCAATGACTTGTTCATCTCTGATTTCGGCTAGACGCCAGCCTTTTTCTCGCCGCACCACTGCGTATACATCGTCGCGAGCCGCCGCGAGGATTTTGAATAAGTTGGCACCGACAAAGCCCGACGCGCCAAGGACTAAAATCGGTCCTCGCAGTGCCTGGATGTAAGAAGGTAGAGTGGTCATATTAAGAGCCTTCCAGCACAGCAAGCATGCTGCTGGGATCTAAGGCTGACCGTTTCCTTAGATACGGTTGGGAGCCGTAACGTTGAAAATGATGTGCACTCGCATAGAGATGTCGAAAGCATCGCACTGCAATGTTCTGATCAGCTAAGTATAGTAAAAGTTCTGATCCGAACCCACCTCGGCGCACGTGCTCTTCGGCCACACATAGGCTGGGGGACGTTTCGATCTGAGTCAACAGTTCGGCAGGTAGCGAGGCTGGTTCGATAGGTAGCTCAGAGACCGCCCATAGATTTGGACGCGATTCTAAAGACATACTTTCGAAGGTTTCGATATAAGTCCCCGCCAATGGCCCTACCGCGATGACTACTGGCCCTTGTCCATGAGTCAATTGCCGCCATGGAGCATATGTTGGGATCGGGTAATCCTTTGGCGCCTCGCCTCGGCCCATGCGGATGTAAGCGGGATCAATGGAAGCACCTGCACGTGCTATGACGGCCTCCATATCTTCATCAAACACCGGAACGTAAACGGACATATTTGGTAAGGTCAATAGCACGCCGTAGTCTTCAATGGCGTGATGAGTAGGCCCCATTACTCCATAACCATATCCTCCTCCATTGCCAATCAGCTTTACCGGTAGGTTGTGAAAGGTAATGTCGTTGCGGATTTGCTCGAATGGCCGCGCATATACAAATGGTGCAATACTGTATACCCAGACCTCAAAGTCTTGACGGGCAAGCGCGGCGGCTACCGAGATCATGTTTTGCTCAGCTACTCCGGCGTTTATGAATTTTTCGCCCAGAGCGTCTTGTAGAGGCTCTAGTGCCATAAACCCTAAGTCACCGGTCAGGAATACTATTTCGGCTTTCTGGGACCGCGCCACTAACGTATCACAAAGTTGCTTTCTCATAGTGAATCGATTTCCTTGATGGCCTTGTAGAATTTATCTTCAGTGAGAGGTAGGTAGTGAGAATCCATGCGGTTTTCCATGAAGCTGACCCCTTTACCTTTAACTGTGCGCAGAACGATGATTTTTAAGCGGCTCTGTTCAGTCTCCAACGCAGAGCGAATAGCCTCGTGATCATGACCGTCTATTACTTGCAGATCTGTTTCGAAGCCTTGCAGGCGAACCCAAAGTGGTGACATTGAAGCAATATCTGTGGTTGAGCCGAAACCCTGTAGATTGTTGTGATCTATTAGAATCGTTAGGTTATTTAGCTTGTGATGACAAGCAAAAATGAGCGCCTCCCACATTGAACCTTCCTGCCATTCACCATCGGAAGTGAGACAGACTACTTGGGCGTCATTTTTTTTTAGCTTGAAGCCTAATGCGGTGCCCGCAGCAAGAGAAAATCCGTGTCCCAAACTTCCAGTAGCGAAAGGGATCTCTTCAATCCCTTGTGCTGGTGGATGTCCAGCGAGCAAGGTGTTGTCTTTATGGAACAATTTCAGATCTTTTTCTAGAAGACGGCCTAGACTCCAAAGCGCAATGTAAAGCGCACCCGCAGAGTGGCCTTTCGACAGCACAAATTTATCTTCTTCTCTGAGATATTCGTGCCACACAATCAGCATGGCATCGAGCGCCGACAAATTTCCACCAATATGCCCAACACCGCTCTCGAAGTGCATTTTTAGCAGGCGCTTGCGTGCGCGCTTAAATTCACTCGCTGCCAAAAAAGCATCAGTTTTCATAGTTAGTTCCTTAAACACTTAACCATATAGCAGATACGGCCCTAGTCATTTGGTTTCAATTGAAAATTCTATCCAAGACTATATCGTCAAAATTAAATTACAGTTTAATTTTTTTGTTTTATATCAAAAACAAAGGTTCGCGTAAGTATATACATAAGTAGTGTATAACTCGCTGCCGCCGAAATTTGAGCGACTAACACACTAAATTCTAATGTGTTTAATACCAGCTGCAAGACAAATAAGTTAAATAAAAATGCAACAAAAAAAGCCACTAAGTAACGAATACTTTCCGCTAAAAAATGGCCGTCGCTGCGGAATACGAAATTTTTGGATAATAGAAATCCAAGCGTGAACCCGACAGCATATCCAGCAATATTAGACATAATTGGTGAAAACCCGATCGCCATTGCAAGAAAAATAACAACAAATCCAACAATAGTGTTGATTACTCCACTTCCAGCATAACGAGTGAGATACGCTGCTTCTCTAGCAACATTTGGGTTTTGATAGTTATTTTTACTCATCTTTCAGCTGCTCAATGTTTTTAGTATGTTCCACTATATAAAGTGGTCGATTTTTTACCTCACGAGATATTTTGCTGATATAAATCCCTAGAATGCCGGTCGATAATAACTGGATGCCCCCGAAGAATAGAACGATCACCGTTAGAGATGTCCAGCCTCGAATGGAAATAGACGGATCTATAATTTTACTTACGATTAATAGCAGCATGAGTAAAAAGCTGATTGCAGTAATAAAAAGACCAGCCAGGCTTGAGAAATAAAGTGGTTTATCTGTGAATGAAGTCAAGCCATTGATTGCAAAATCTACATATTTCTTGAAGGTGAAAGTCGATGTGCCAGCATAGCGTTTATCTCTCTCATAAAATACTCCCACTTGAGGGAAACCGACCCACGCGACCATTCCCCGATAATAGCGATTTTGCTCTCTCATCGTTTTTAGTGTATCAATAACAACCTTGTCTATCAGACGGAAGTCCCCTGTGTCTTTGGGGATATCAGTTTCACTGAGGGCCGCGATAACTTTGTAATAGAGTGTTGCAACTATTTTGAACAGTGCACTCACCCCTTGCCGTTTTGGCCTTACCCCGTAAACAACTTTATAGCCTTGATCCCATTTAGCAATTAAATTAACAATGATCTCAGGAGGGTCTTGCAGATCGTCGTCAATTACTACCGCAATATCGCCGTGTGAGTAATCTATGCCCGCAGTGATACCTATTTGGTTACCAAAGTTGCGAGAAAAATTAATAAGTTTTACCTCAGGGTCAACTTGTGCAAGATATTCTATTTCTTGAGCTGTTTTATCAGAGCTGAAATCATTGACAAATATTATTTCATGGTCGAATCTCGGAGCCAAAAGGTTCAAGACTGCCTTGGTTCTCCGGTAAAACTCATTAATCCCATCCTCGTTGTTGAAAGTAGGAACGATTATGGAGATAAGTTTGGGGGGGGCAATTAAATGACCAAAATATTTTTTCAACGAGTTGTTGATATAGTTTTCGTTAAAATCTATCTTCAACTTCGCTGTGATTGGTCGGATCTCTGATATGTCGATATCTATCTTCGAGCCTTCATCTACTACCTGATAATCTGCTTTTTTCCCCAAAAAAATTTCAATATTGTGAATAATTTCTAAAATAGACACCTTATTCTTGTTCGCGACATTAATAACTTTATTCAAATAAATTTTTGTTTTCAGGATTTCTGCAACTATCGCATGGACATCATCTATATCGATTATGTTTTCTTCTGCATGCTGCCAGAGGTCAAATGGTTTGTTGTCGTGGATTGAATCGACGAGGAAATCAACCAGGCTAGATTTGGTATTAGAAAGGCCAAGTATTTGCGGCAATCTCAGTATTAAATATTTTTTCGCTGAGTCCTGAATTAACTGTTCCATACGCATCTTATGTTGCACGTGTGCGGTGTTATTTTTTCTTTCATCTAGGATGCTGCATGTACTAAAATAGACAACAGTTGCTTCACTAGATTGTGATAATGCATGCTGGATAGTGGCCTCTTCTTCCTCATCCCCGGCCACAGAATTATCTCCACTCCCAGCGAAGATTAAATAGTCCTTTTGAGCCGAATAATTGATAAAGCGATTTGCAATAACACCGTTGCCGATGACCATATTCATGAAATATCTCCAGAAGTCAAAATAAAGCCAACTTTATTAATAGGACACTCTTTTCTTATTATGGCAAGTGCGGACATATCATTGCTGATTTGGCTTTGGCGTGAAACGCAATGCCTTATAACTACCAAAGGTGAGTTCCTCCTTCTGGTCGTAGGCGTCAATGAATATACCAATAACAAAAGCCTCGATGTTAGGTCCCCAATTCCAGTCTTTATGCAGCAAAGCCCACCCAGATTTCATTAGTTTGTTTTTTGAAATGCTAACATACTTTTTTTGTGTGTCGTTATCAAAGTGCATGTACGTGGCAAAATTATTGTAAGAATTCCATTGAGGTTGACTGCCAGCAACGGACACTGATGAAGTCGAGTTAAATACAATTACAGACTCGTTGTAGTGTTGGTTGATGTGATTTATTGCACGTCCAAGATCGCTACTGGATGGGTTCTCGCAGCAAGTAACGAAACTGGCATCTAATGTATGACCTTTAAATGTAAAAATATCCTTCCCTGCAAGGTACAGGGAAGCGTTGCTTGTCCAAAAACAGGTCATTAGACTAAGTACAGAAATTGATAAAAAGCAAATGAACCTGGGGAATGTCATCGGGCACATAGCAATTAAGATGAGGAAGAAAAATGGAGCTAGTGGAAGTAGATTGAAATCGTCGCTTCTTCCAATGTAATAGCTGAATGCGGCATAGGTAAGAAGAAGCATCACAAATAAGTTGTGAAACTCTATGCTTTTTTTATATTGACGTGATGAATAAATCAAAGCACCAAAAGCAATAAAAAAAATCGATACTGCAAAAATAAAATAGCCAGTGAAATCGATCAACGTGGAGCCTGGGATATTTCTCAAGTACGCAGTATAAACTGACACGACAGGGAGGGTTTTGTAGATAATGAAATAAACAATTAAGAATAAATGAATAAATATTGCGGCGACTAATAGCAGATGGAGTACGGATCTAAGCACGTTAGTAAAGACAGATACTGGGTTGTCAGTGCCTGGGAGGCGGATACTGACGTAATAGGAACACCAAATTAAACTTACATGGAACGCGGCCTCAATTGACCACAAGGCGCATAGTCCCCATAAGACATGCATGACCTGTACCTTTTTCGGCGAAAAATTTTGCGCGGTGAAATGCATTGATAACAAGACTGCTACAAAGAATGTAGCCGGCAGGAACCTTGTGCCACCGAGCGAGGGGGTGATGATCCAGGACGGTACTCCTGCCCAAAAGAAGCAGCTCATGGTTATAGTGATGAGCACAAAAATTCGTAAGAAGTACCTTCGGCCATCTAAAACTCTTATTAGACTAAAAGCTATAGAAACAAGCGTCAGCCAATAGAGGAATTGCAACCCGCCAACTACATAGAATAATCCAGACACCCAACCAAATAGATGAGAAGCTAGTGCGATGAGTAGGCTTGGTCCTAATCCATATTGCGAGGGGAAATCTTTAAATATGGCAAGTCCAGCATCTAGACTTTGTGCGCTACTTAAGTATGCCCCCCAATGATGCCAAAGTCCGCCAGAGTCGGTTATTGAACTCCCTAATCCAGTGAAAAAACTAGAATTGAAGCTCAATACCGCGGCAATCGCTGAAAAAAGAAAAATGAGGCCACTCAAAACTGTTTTGCTTGCTGGGGTTTTTACTGAACTCTTAGAAAATCCGAAAATTGATATAGAGGCTATGGCGACGGACGGTACAATCACCTTAAGGAAATCACTCCCAACCACGTGAACCATAAGTGGCCAGGAAATTGCTATAGCTAACAAGAAGGCAAACAAAAAAGTGTATAAAGCAGACATTTTTTTAATGGCTCCCACCTGCAATTTTGTTATCTTAGATATGTGAGTTATTTTGGTAAAAAGCCGCATCAATATTGGGCCGCCAGCGAGTAGCAAACCAAATACAAAATAGTAAAAGAACTCTGTTGTCTCACTTTGAACAAATACTGACGACATACGCACCTCTGGATAAAGTATTCAGATGTTCAGCTTTACTCGGTTCTATTTTTTTCTAACCACAGCAAGGAGAGATACTCCAAAGGGTAGATTCATGAATCGAAGTAAATATTTTTCGACGCTAAAAATTTTCTGTAGGATGAAGTTCAAAGACCTGTTGGGCATATCTACGTCTGATTCTCCGTTACGCTTGAGTACATTATTCAGCATCCGCACAATAAAAACGATGGGAAAGAGTATAGTATTGAAATAAGTTATTTTCTCTATCTCGAATCCAGCCCGCACTAATTTGGCATCTAGGTCGCCAAGAGTGTATCTGCGCTTGTGTTCATTCATATCGTCAAATGCCGACCAAAGAAACATGTAAGCAGGGACTGTAATGATGGCTTTACCATGTGCGGTTAGACAAGAGCGTAGCGCCTTTAATGCATCAACATCCTCGTCTATATGCTCGATAACATCCAGTGCTGTAATGAGAGTGAAAAAATCTTCTGGGTAAGGGATTTGATCCGGCAAAAATCCTTTTTCAACACGCCCGCTAAATATTTCCTTGCTAAAACTGATCGCCTCGTCTGACATATCCATGCCAAATGTTTCGCCTATATTTTCTAGCGCACCAAGCATCAAACCACTGCCACAACCAATATCCAGCACTTTGGTATCACTACACTTGCTCTGATGCCTTGCAATAGTGTCGAGCACGATGTCTTTCTTGGTAACAAACCACCAGTGTTTCTTTTGAATTTTGAAAAAAATTCGATACATATTTATATTCATTATTTAAACCTTTCGCTCTTCCTCGCGACAACAGTACATACTCACAACAATAAAAAACAGCACAACTCCTACAATCTTGGGGAAATAGAAGTAACGAACTTCAAACTGCTGCACAGTAAATATCAAACCGTACGCTGAGAGTAGAGAGAGACTAAGCCAAGCAAGCACTGGCCAAGAAATATGTAATCTAACCTTCCGGACGAGTAAAAGTAGAATCGCAGCGACAATTGCTATTAAAAAAAATGTATTCATTACATATGACATCGGTGTTGCCGCAACACTTACTGAGGTCCAGTTTTGCGTTGATGAGAACCAATACTCACCAAGCACTTCTAATTTTAGGGTATACCATTGCACCGGGTGGGACAGGAACGTTTTAATGAAAAGCCGCTTTGCATTTACTTTATCACCACAGGTGGCAGGGTCTATTCTGCATGTCAGATTCCCTCTTCCTGCGACAACGAATCCGCCACCCACGCTCTCAAGATGTTCTGTAGTCGCTACGGAATTCCCGAAAGTCACGGAGGATGTGTGGACCCAAGCTAGACTCCCATTATTCGCCCAATGATAAATCCTCCACGGTAGCATGGCCGCATGTGCAACCAGAAGTGTGACTAATATTGTCTTTGCAGCTGAAGTCTGTGAGCGTGTGCGAAATTTAATGAATGGCTTTAGGCGAGCGAAAACAATAGGTAATAATCCACATACAGTCATTGCAAGTAAGATGATCTCGAACTGGGAGCGGAAATACGCAGCTAGCGCAAAACAGATTCCTGCATAGATGGCAAGACCAAGATTGTGCCATTGGACTGAACGCAAAGACAGCAAAAGACCAATCAGGAAAAACCCGATTGCGAAGCTTTCGCCAAAGCTTAAGCCTACCGGCTGGAGTAAAAAAACCCTGGATGTGGAAAATGCAAATATCGTTAAGGGCAATATAAACGAAATACTCTCATTCAGGTTCTCACGTAGCAACCTGTAAAGTAGGGTAAGGACGCCAGCAAATAAACCTGCCGCAAGTATTTGCAATATCAAAATTATAGGGGCTTCTAGGCCGAATATCTTTATGATAAGTGCTTCCAGAAATACGAATCCTGGTGGCCATAGATTGAGCACCCAGTTATTACTGCTACTTACTGAGCCATTTGTTGCAATATCTACGGCCGTTGTTGCAAACCATTTCGGATCGCCCAGCACACTCGTTCGAATAATATCTTCAGCTGTTGTCGAGGCATCATATTGAGTTGGGATATCGGTTACTAATAGTGCAATGGAAAGTAAAATATAAAAATAAGATATCCCTATCCAGCCTGACTTAAAATTTAACAATTTCATTCTATAGCCTCGTGTTTTTTAGATAATCGAGTATCTTGTTGGCAACATACTCGATTTCCGTTGTCTTGATTTGTGGTGACATCGGCAAACTCAACACCTCTCCTGCTAATAACTCTGCCGTCGGCAAGTTGGGTCCGCGGAGCTTCCGATAGCAAGCTTGTTGATGAGGCGGTATAGGATAGTGAATTACGGTGGCTATCCCCTCTTGTGCCAGATGCGCTTTTAAAGCGTCACGTTGTTTGCTGCGAATGACGTAGAGGTGCCAAACGGACTCGGCATATCCGGGGACACAAGGCAAAACAAGGCTTGTACTCGCGAGCAATTTTGAATAGAGACTTGCGGCTTCTCCGCGTCGCGTATTTCCATCGTCTAATACGGCGATTTTGACACGGAGAAATGCCGCCTGCATCTCGTCCAAGCGGCTGTTATATCCGAGCAGACCATGTTCATATTTTACTTTAGAACCATAGTTCCGTAGCTGTTTAACTTTGTCGGCTATAGCATCGTCATCTGTGAGTATTGCGCCACCATCTCCCAGTGCACCCAGATTTTTTCCGGGATAAAAGCTTGTCGCAGCGGCATGGCCAAGTGACCCAGTGCGTCGGCCTCTGTAGCGGGCGCCTTGCGCTTGCGCGGCGTCTTCAATTACGACTAATCCGTGCTTGGTGGCAAGCTCATTGATAGGATCCATATCAGCGGGTTGACCATATAGGTGTACAGGAATAATTGCCCGAGTGCGGTTTGTAATTGCATTCTTGATCATGCCGGGCTCAAGATTATGGGAAGCGGTGTTTGGCTCCACTGGGACGGGAGTTGCACCACATTGCGTGACGGCCAACCAAGTAGCTATAAAAGTGTTAGACGGCACAATGACTTCATCACCAGGCCCGATTTGATAAGCTCGCAATAGTAAATGAAGGGCATCAAATCCGTTGCCAACACCGATGCAATGCTTGACTTCGCAATAGTGCGCGAACTCAGCCTCAAAAGATTCTAGCTCAGGCCCCATGATGAAACAGTTTGAATCCATGACTCGGTGATACGCCTCATCCAGAGCTGGCCGCATAAACTGATGAAGACTACCAAGGTCTACGAATGGAACTTGCATTACTTATTTTATCGACTTGGTATGTTCGATAAATACATCGTAATTTCGGTAGTAGTCCGCTTCCTCGAAGTAGTTAGATGCCAATACCATGCAGACCGCTCCCGACGAGAAATTATCCATCTGTCGCCAGATCAACGGACATACATAAAGTCCAAAGTAGCTACGGTCCATATGAATAGTTTTCTTTGAATACCCATCGTCAAGATGTATATCAAATGAACCAGATACGGCGATTATCAGTTGATGCAGCTCTTTGTGAGCATGTCCTCCTCGCTCGGCTCCACCTGGGACGTCGTACAAATAATAGACTCGGCGAATATCGAATGGTATGTGGCGGCGGGCCTCGACAAATGTCAAGTTACCACGCGGGTCATTGATTTTCGGCAAATCAATAACATTACATTTTTCAAGCATCGTCTGTCTCACTTTCAGCTTTCCATTTGTCTGTTTCAGATGCAGGATACCCTCGAGTGAAGTGATTCGTCCATGGATATGCGGATTTGCCAGATCCGTCGCGTATGGTAACAGATTTTGCATCACAGATCACTCGTGCGGGCACACCTGCAACAACTTTGCCGGGCGGAATGCTCTTCGTGACACATGCCTGAGCAGCAACTAATGAATGGTGTCCAATCGTCACGCCGGGTAACACTACCGCCGCAGCCGCAATACTTGCATAGTCCTCAATGATACAGCCTAACAGTACATTACTCGGCGGAGTAGGATCATTGGTGAGCACGACATAGGGCAGTATCCACACGAAGTTTCCGATTATAGTTTTTTTCCCAATAAACACACTCGATTGGCAACGAACATAATCCCCTATAGAACAATCCCCTTGAATCTCAGTTAACGTCCCTATTTGAAAACCAACCCCTGCTATTGTTTTTTCTCTAACTGTTACTCTGTGCCCTGTAACTAAGCCTGGGCCAAATGAGGACGATTCATAGAAAACCGAGTGGGAACGGATCAGTGCATCGTCTCCAATCTTTAGTGCTGTGCTATCCCCTAGTGGCGTTGATATACCTAGCTCGCAATATGACCCTACCTTAACTCGGTCACCCAAAATAACGTTCGCATTAATAATCGAGAATGGCCCGACTTCAACATCATCGCCAAGTTTTGCGTCTGGGGAAACGTAAGAAGATGCGTGAATAGAAGTCATGTGGGCTCCATGGCGTTTAATAAATGACGAATGTCATCCATATCTACGCTAAAGTCAGCGTGAATTCCAAGATCGGTGTTTTCGATAATTTCCCCGAGCACATAGGATACGTCTATCCCGGTTGGGACTAGCATGTCGCACCAGTATCGATAAATCATCTGTTCATGCTTTGCCATCAAAATTGCTACCTGTGTTCCTGGCATACAGAAGACAGCGTTAGATAATGCTGCCCCTGTAGTAGCAAGTATCACTTTAGCGTTCCTGAATAAATTAATCTGTTGTAAGAATGTCAATACTCCAGGCTCAACTGCGACATAACCTCTTTCAGCTAGCTCCATCTCAAGCTCTTTCTCATTAGTGACTCTCCTCAAGCCTGCTTGACGGCGGATATATATTTTTTTTGGCCAGCGGTCCTCTGTATCTTGTCGTACGAATGTATGGATACTGTCGCTCAGAAGTTTCAACACTGATGGACTGAACTTTCCATGAGAGTGACCAGAGAGCCTGTTTGTTCTTTGTCCAAATGGTACATATCCAGTCACTGATATGAGATGTAGCTCTTCCACAATTAAAGCTCTTCCAATTGGGAGAGCTTTAATTTCATGCCGGTCTCCAGCTAAGAGGAACAGCGACGACATGATGTTCTTATGAAGCCCTGCGTTAACTATTATAGGTATGCCATGAAACCGTTCTTCGGAGCAAAACAATGCAATGCGGGGCAGGACTTCGCTTATCCAATGGGCATAGTTTTCTGCGCAGGAATCTACAAATGATGCTCCCACTTGTATTGTCTCAGGTTTATCGTCATGTAATAACCATCGGATCCGATTTCTACGTGGGTTAATCACTGTTCGCCCATGGAGCTCTTCGGAGGTGTAGTCACGGTTGAAGTCGTAGAGGTCATGGCAGATGACTTTATCTTCAGCAAGAACAAGGTTGGTGCCACCGCAGACTGTGCCGTTACTGATCGTCGTGCTATAGATAGGCGGGAAGTCGTAACAGTCTCGTTCTGGTGACAAGTACCTCTGATCACATTCAGGAAAAACTTGGGGAGTTGGCGTTTCAATTGAGGATAAAGGTACTAGATTGACGACCGACAACCCCTTGCTTTTGGCAAATTCGCCCAGCTGGATTAGCGGACGCCAGCCTCTGGTAGGTCTAAACCCAAGTCGATCAGCCCCGTACTTGGCATAAATGGGGTAGCATTCGCGCCAGGTCCAATTGACCAGCCCACGCATTACAGAGTATTTCTTCAAGTTTTTTACATAGTATTTGCCTAAAAGCGTCGATTTCATCTTGAAAATGATAGGCAGCGGATTCCTCTCTGGCCTACTGATTAGCGTGACTCGAGGACTGTTGAGTAACTCCCCTGGTAACGAGCTGGGAAAGGAAGGTGGGGCCCAACTGGGTTTCTCTGCTTCAATCTGTTGAAGACGGACCACGACTTGTTCTAGTAAAAGGTTATTTGTTGTGATTTCCTTCCGTAAATCCGCAATAATGCTTTTTAGCTCTCTAGTCGTAGGTTGTGAAATGCTGGTAGTTACAGTTGATGGGTCTGCCTTTTCGTTCAAGTGCTTGCTCACTTAAGTAACTCCCAGTGTTTCAGTGGTTAAATAGCTGTTGAGGACGCTTATGCGAATATAATTATAGGCTACTTGAGTGGTCTTCTTGCCACAAGAAAATTCGTATCTTTGCGTCATCATAAAGCCTTCTTTTTACACACCAAAATATTTCTCCGCTACGTCTTCAGCATCGCCGTCCATACGTATCTTCCCATGTTCAAGCCAGATCAGACGCTTACAATTCGTCAGTAAGAGTTCGCGCGAGTGGCTGGCGAGAACGAGGATTTGTGCGGCGCTAACGACTTCGCTCATACGCTGATCAGCACGCTTTTTGAAGTCTTCATCCCCGGTTGAGAGCCATTCGTCCATCACTAGAATCTGCGGGCGCACCGCGGTGGATACGGCAAAAGCTAAGCGCAGTTGCATACCTGTGGAATAGGTACGAAAAGGCATATCAATGAAATCACCTAGATTCGTGAAGGCGATGATTTCTCCGATGCTCTGGTTGATTTGGGCTGGGCGCATGCCCATCATGACAGCGCGCAAGTGGATGTTTTCACGTCCTGTCGCTTCAGGGTCTATCCCTAACCCGATATTGATGAGTGAGACACACTCGCCGACGATGGTTGCCTGGCCGCCTGTGGGGTGATAAATACCCGACAGTACCCGCAGTAGGGTAGTCTTGCCTGCGCCGTTGTGACCTACTAAGCCCACACGTTCTCCTGCCTTGATTTTCAGGCTGATGTTTTGCAACCCTTTGATGACTACTGCGCCATTATGCTGTCGGCCGATCTTGCCGCCGGTTACTGCGCTGAGCACCCGGTTTTTGAGCGATAGACTTCCGGCATTGTAGACGGGGAAGTCGACCGAGGTGTTTTTCAGTTCAATAAATGATGCGATAGAGTTCATAGCCAGTAAGGTATCTTTTTGTGGTAGCGGCCAAACAATGTGAGCGCTGCTACCCAGCCGATAAGCGCCATCAGCGTTGCGACTGTCCAGTTTAAGGCGGAAGGCGCTTCCCCTATGAGAGGTGCGCGAACTAAGTTAATAAGGTGATAAAGAGGGTTGAAATCGATTACAGCCGTGCCAACATGGTCGGGCAATAGCGAGGCACTCCAGATGATGGGTGTGACATAAAACATAACCTGTACGATGTTTTGCACAATTTGCGTGACGTCTCGAAAGCGCGTACACACTAAGGCAAAGACAAGCATGACCCAGGCGGCATTAAGGATAAGCAGTATAAAACCTGGGAGTACCCATAGTGCGAGAGGGGTAAGCGGCTTCATAAACAGCAGAAATAATAGCGGTAAGATCAGTAGGTTGTGACCTAGAATGATTGTATTCCGCCACAGAATGCGCATTAAATGGGTAAATAAGGGCATGCGGACTTGAAGGATTGTTTCTTGGGCCGTAATGAAGCCGGTACAAGCTTCGTTGATAAGGGTAGACAGAAAGCCCCAGACGATCAAGCCGATTGCCAGATATGGAAGCATTTCTGCTAATGGTTGGCGAAACAATGTGCCAAAGACTATTCCCAGTACAGTGATTAGGACTAGCATGTTGATGGTCAACCAAAATGCTCCAACACGCGAGCGTCGATAACGCGTGGCGACATCCTGCCAGCCCAGCGAGGTAATGATATGGTGTTGCTTAAATGTTGCACACACATCCGCCCACGCATAGGAGATAGCGCTGTTAGGGGAGGTCATGTGGCATTTCCTGCTGTGCTAAAGGACGCACCTTGCGCATCTTTGTCGGAGAGTATGGGTTGGCCTTGAATGGGCCAATCGATGGAGATGTTTGGGTCGTTCCACATGATGCAGCGTTCGTCTTCTGGTTCCCAGTAGGCGGTAGTTTTATAGAGAAATTCGGCACGACCACTCAGTACGAGAAATCCATGAGCAAACCCCTCTGGAATCCACATTTGTTTTTTGTTATCTGCAGTGAGAATTTGGTTTATCCATTGGCTAAAAGTAGGTGAATCTTTGCGTATATCCAAGGCCACGCAAAAAACTTCCCCTGCCGCAACACGCACAAGTTTTCCCTGAGGTTGCTGGATTTGGTAGTGCAGGCCACGCAGGACATCTTTGGCAGAGGAGGAGTGATTATCTTGCACGAACGTTACTTTTTTACCGACGACAGTTTCGAATTGTCTTTGGTTGTAGCTTTCTGAGAAAAAGCCACGATCGTCGCTGAATACCTTAGGTTCTATGAGAATAACGTCAGGAATGGAGAGCCGAGTCGCTTTCATACTTGCTTTTCTTCTTCTTCGAGCAAATGTCTAAGGTATTGCCCATAAGCGTTCTTAGCAAGAGGCTGCGCTAGCTTTTCGAGTTGCTCGGCATTTATAAAGCCTTTGCGATAAGCTATTTCTTCCGGACAAGCCACTTTTAGACCCTGACGATGTTCTATTATCTGGATGAAATTGCTAGCTTCAATCAGGCTTTCATGGGTGCCGGTATCAAGCCAGGCGTAGCCTCGACCCATTATTTCCACATTGAGCTGGTTGCTCTCTAGATATACTCGGTTCAGATCCGTGATTTCTAGCTCGCCTCGTATAGATGGTTTGAGGTTCGCCGCGATGTCGATGACTTGGTTATCGTAAAAATATAGCCCAGTAACAGCATAGTTGCTTTTAGGCTTTTCTGGCTTTTCTTCTAGGCTGGTGGCTTGCCCCTCCGAGTCGAAGGCGACTACGCCATATCGTTCAGCATCGTGCACGCGATAGGCAAATACGGTGGCACCTTGGTCGCGGTTCATGGCCCGCTCAAGCTGTGTGTAAAGGTCGTGACCATGGAAAATATTGTCGCCCAACACTAATGCACTGGGAGAGCTCCCGATAAAGTCTTTACCTATGATAAAGGCTTGAGCAAGGCCGTCCGGGTTGGGTTGTACGGCGTAGTTTAGGTTGAGACCCCACTCACTACCGTCACCAAGTAGTTGCTCAAAACGTGGTGTGTCTTGCGGTGTGGAAATGATGAGAATGTCACGTATGCCCGCGAGCATTAAAGTACTGAGTGGGTAGTAGATCATTGGCTTATCGTAAATAGGTAAGAGTTGCTTAGAGACAGCTTTGGTCACTGGATAGAGCCGAGTGCCCGATCCGCCGGCGAGGATGATACCTTTGCGTTGAGTCATGATTGGTTCTCAATTATTTTAGTTAACATGCGAGTGACCCCATCCTGCCAGTGTGGCAGTTCCATTCCAAAGGTATTTTGGAACAAGGTGGTGTTGAGGCGCGAATTTTTTGGACGGCGCGTAGAGGTGACATAATCAGAGGTAGAAATGGGGTCAATATCTTGAGATCTGACTTTGAGTTTCATGCCCGCATTCCGAGCGGTCTCTATTACGAAACACGCATAGTCGTACCAAGATATGTAGCCGCCAGCGCTCACGTGATAGATTCCGGCAGCGGTTGGGTTATTTCCTAGCGTGGGAAGCACCTGGCGGAGCGCATGACAAGTAATATCCGCGATTAAATCGGCGCCGGTGGGGGCACCAATCTGGTCGTCGATCACCTTCAGCCTCTCTCGTTCCTTGCCAATGCAGAGCATAGTCTTAGCAAAGTTTTCGCCATGCACGGCATAAACCCAGCTGGTGCGAAAGATAAGGTGTTTGGTGCAGTGAGCTGCCACAAGTCGATCACCCTCCAGCTTGCTTTTGCCGTAGACATTCAAGGGATTAGGGGAGTCGGTTTCTGCCCAAGGTTGGTCACCACCTCCGTCAAACACATAGTCGGTCGAGTAATGCACCAGCCAAGCTCCGAGCTTTTCCGCCTCCTGGGCAAGCAAGCCGGGGGCAGTGGCGTTTATTAAGCGAGCCAGATCGGGCTCGCCTTCAGCTTTGTCTACAGCAGTATGACCAGCAGCATTAACGATGACAGTGGGGCGCACAGTGCGCACCGTTTCAGCTAAGCCGAGCAAGTCGGTCAAATCGCCGCACTGATCGCTGCTATCGAAGTCGAGCGCAACAACCTTTCCTAACGAACACAGTTTATGGTGGAGTTCCGACCCGATCTGACCGTCTTTGCCGAGCAGTAGGAACTTCATTCGGTGTAGTGAGTCTTTACCCACTCACGATAAGCGCCGCTTTGTACATGGGTTACCCATTCTGAGTTAGCTAGATACCATTGCACGGTTTTGCGTATGCCAGACTCAAAGGTTTCCACCGGGCTCCAGTTTAGTTCGCGCTCCATCTTGCTTGCATCGATGGCATAACGTCTATCGTGGCCAAGCCGGTCCGTGACGTAGGTGATTTGTTCGCGGTAACCCTTACCATCGACCCGAGCGGAGAGTTCGTCGAGCAAAGTGCAAACTGTATGGACGATTTCGAGGTTAGGTTTTTCGTTCCAGCCACCGATGTTGTAGACCTCGCCGACATTTCCTGCTTCGAGTACGCGACGAATGGCACTACAATGGTCTTTGACGTAGAGCCAGTCGCGGATTTGCTGTCCATCACCGTATACGGGTAAAGACTTGCCGGCGAGTGCATTCACTATCATTAGCGGGATAAGCTTTTCTGGGAAGTGGTAAGGGCCATAGTTGTTGCTGCAGTTGGTGGTGAGCACGGGCAGGTCATATGTATGGTGGTAAGCGCGGACTAAGTGGTCGCTGGCAGCCTTGCTGGCACTGTAGGGGCTGTTGGGCTCATAGCGGTTACCTTCAGTAAATGCAGGGTCGTCTTTTGCGAGGGAGCCATAAACTTCGTCAGTGGATACGTGAAGAAAACGGAAACTTTTTTTGGTGACACCATCAGCGTCATTCCTTGTATTTACGGAAGAAGGAAGACTTTGCCAATGAGCGCGGACAGATTCGAGCAATTGGAAAGTACCCACGATATTAGTCTCGATGAAGTCTTCCGGTCCATGAATACTGCGGTCGACGTGCGATTCGGCAGCAAAATTGATGATAGCGCGAGGTTTGTGTTGTTCGAGAAGACTGGATACCAGTTTGGCATCACCGATATCGCCGCGTATAAAGATGTGCCGTGGGTCGTCCTCCAGGCTAGCAAGATTCTCGAGATTGCCAGCATAAGTTAGCTTGTCGAGATTAATAATGGGTTCATCAGAGTGGTTCAACCAGTCGAGAACGAAGTTGCTGCCGATAAATCCAGCACCACCAGTAACCAGTAAGCTCACGAAATCACCTCGCTATATAATGAAAAATGGAAGATTTTTGAGTAGAATGAGATTTTCTTTCATCCTCGGAAAGGGTGTCCTTCTGCGAAATTAGTACGGTTGTAAAATTTTCGAATTGACTCACCAAACCGCCTCCATCAAAACCCCGCTGTAACACGTTCAGACATAACATTTGACGGGCCGTGTTGCATCGGTCTATGGCAGCCTCTAAATGCGCTTTAAAATTGAGGTTTATTGTAGCATTTGATTGCATTTACAGGTACTTTTAATTTTTTTAACCTCGGGGAAAGCGCAAAATTTTATGTACTCAATCAGGAGTGTCGATGACGAGTTGTCCTGGCAAACAGCACCTATGAAGCACAGCTAGCTGCGATAGCCAAAACAGGCGCTTTCACACTACAGAATATGCATTTTAACAGTCGTATTTTCGGAATTTAAAATAGATGGTGCCACCCCGGTATTAAGTGTTAAATCACCCGCCAGATCCATAGATTACCAAATACTGTAAACTAGCGGACACGTGCTGTGCTGATGACCAAAATGTCTCGATCCCATTATTGTAGAATAGTGTTTCTACGGCTAAACGAATCAGCTCTTATACAACTCAAATATTTAAGGTGTCTTTATGAAGTTAGAAGGTTTGAGAGTTCTTGATTTATCTTTGTTCTTACCGGGTCCTCTGTTGACGCAAATGATGGCGGATCACGGTGCAGAGGTGATAAAACTTGAACCGATAGGTGCCGGCGAGCCAAATCGAGAAATCGGCCCCAAACGAGATGGAATGACTGTTTATTTTGCCAATACACATCGGAATAAAAAAAGCATTCAGTTAAATTTAAAAACTAAAGAGGGACGCAAGGCAGCTTTAGAGCTTGCAGCTACTTGCGATGTAATGATAGAGGCCTTTCGTCCAGGTGTGGTAACACGATTAGGTGTCGGGTACGAGGCAGTTCGGGCTGTTAATCCAGGTATTGTCTACTGCTCTATGTCCGCTTGGGGTCAAGATGGTCCTTACGCACAAAAACCGGCTCATGATTTGGCTTGCGAAGCGATAGCTGGAATCTTGAGTATCAACCAAGGATCTGATAAAAAACCTGCAATTCCTGGTATCGCTGGTGCAGATATGTTGTCTTCAATGATGACATTGAGCGCCCTCTTAATGGCGCTTTATCGACGCACCACTACAGGAGTTGGGGATTATATTGATATTTCTATGGCCGACAGCCTGATTGCTGCAGTACCGAATAATATGGGTAGTGTTTTTGCTGACAAGACACCTCCTGTGCTCAGTAATGAGAGAGCATTAGGTGGCTATGCCATGTACCAGATTTATGAAACGCTTGATGAACGACATATTGCTTTGGGTGGTTCTGAGATACATTTTGCTGAGGCCATCCTTAATAAGCTAGGCCGCCCTGATCTTTTAGACCTTTGTAAATCTCCACCTGGACCTCAGCAAGACCTCGTGAAGCAGTTTTTGACTGAAACCTTTAAAGGGAAGGAACAAAGTTATTGGGTGGAACAATTTGAAGGTGTGAACGCCGCGTTCGCTCCTGTGAAGAACTTACGTGAAGCAGCAGATGATATTCAGCTCAGACATCGAGAGATGATAGTAGAGGATTCAAACGGGTTAGAGCACATAGGCATTCCTATGAAGTTTCTCGAGGAGCCTGGAGAACTAAAATTCAAATACGCAGAAGCGGGGCAACACACTCGAGAGATTTTATCTCAGCTGGGCTATAGCATTAGCGAGCAGGATGCTATGAGGGACGGGGGTGTTTTCTAGCGGTTTACTGCATTAAAGCCTCTCTAACCTTGGCGTATTAAGACTTCTTGCGTAAACGATGCCACTAGCTTCTTTTCTTGGGACCAAACTTTTGCAGTCGCAAGCCCTCGCCCATTCACGACAACTATTGGTGCCTGTTCAATAAAGTGCCACTCATTGAGATCGATCTGCTGATGGAACCATAAAGCATGGTCAAGGCTAACAAATAACAAGTCGGGAGAGCCCCAAGTTAAGCCAAAAGG